>Ga0209086_10000187_pt1 | contig 54802 bp, 56 predicted proteins | sample M_130207_XF_Meta_FD_187312 | JGI IMG/M metagenome (GOLD analysis project Ga0209086, IMG submission 187312) | Freshwater microbial communities from Lake Montjoie, Canada to study carbon cycling - M_130207_XF_MetaG (SPAdes) (version 2) | ecosystem: Environmental > Aquatic > Freshwater > Lake... | reverse complement strand
GTTCCCGCAATTATCTCACTCTTCCCAACTAACAAGACCTCAACAGTGGCTCCGTCAAGCCAAGTTGCGGCCCCTTCAACTACAGACCAAAGTTCACAAGTTGTTGCTACAAAGACAACAGGTGTTTCTCTAGTTGTTACAGGTATTTCTGGAAAATCTTGGGTGGGAATCCAAGATGAAAGTGGCGCACAAATATTCAGTGGGTCAATAAAGGCGGGCGAGGCTAGATCATTTAATGAGGATCAACTTCTTCAGGTAACTATTGGAAATGCGGCGGCGGTATCGCTCAATGTAAATGGCGAAGAAATCGGAATACCTGGCGGAGTTGGGGAAGTAGTTCACCTCTCCTTTAGCCCAGCGAATTCAAATAACGGTTAAGTTCAACTTAAAACTTAACCCCCTGTAAGATGGCGCAGATGAGCGCCGAAGCCGTAATTTCTAAGAAGAGTAGAACTGTTGCGCTCGTAACCCTTGGTTGTGCGCGAAATGAAGTTGACTCTGAAGAACTTGCTGGCCGATTAGCCGCCGATGGTTGGACTCTGGTTGATGATCCCGCACTTGCTGAAGTTGCCCTAATAAATACTTGTGGCTTTATTGAAAGTGCAAAGAAAGATTCAGTCGATGCGCTTTTAGAGGCTCATTCCCTCAAATCTAATGGCACTACAAAAGCCGTTGTAGCTGTTGGTTGTATGGCGGAACGATATGGCGATGAACTTTCAGATGCTTTGCCAGAGGCCGATGCAATTCTTGGATTCGATGACTATGAAGATATCTCACTTCGCTTGCAGACAATTATTTCTGGTGGATCCATCGCTGCACATAAGCCAAAGGATCGCCGTGCCCTACTTCCAATCGCGCCAGCTGATCGGCAGAAATTAGTAGTACCCAACTCTCCGAGCCCGGCTATTAATCGAAAAAGATTAGATAACGCTCCAATCGCGCCACTCAAAATTGCCTCAGGTTGCGATCGCAGATGTTCGTTCTGCGCGATTCCGATGTTCCGTGGCTCATTTGTTTCAAGGCGCCCAACTGAAATTATTGAAGAGGCGCATTGGCTTGCTGAACAGGGAGTTACTGAACTATTTCTTGTCAGTGAAAATACGACTTCTTACGGCAAAGATTTTAAAGATTTAAAAGTACTTGAAAATATGCTCCCCGAGATCGCAAAAATTAAAGGTGTAGAACGAATCCGACTTTCTTATCTACAACCAGCCGAAATGCGGCCATCACTTATCCAAGCAATGGTCTCAGTTCCAAAAGTTGTGCCATATTTCGATCTCTCTTTCCAACATGCAAGCCCTACTGTTCTGCGCAGAATGCGCCGCTTCGGTGACACAGATTCATTCCTACATTTAATTTCCCAAATTCGTGCGCTATCGCCACAAGCAGGTATTCGCTCAAATGTAATCGTTGGATTTCCTGGGGAAACCGAAGCTGAATTTGAAGAGCTTGTAGATTTCATATCTCGGGCTCGCCTAGATGCCATTGGAGTTTTCGGCTATTCCGATGAAGATAAAACTGAGGCGCTCACCCTAGAAAATAAGGTTGATCAAGATGTAATCAATTCACGCGTGGAATTGCTCTCTAAATTAGTAGATGAATTTCTTATGCAAAGGGCGGAAGAGCGAATCGGTGAACATGTACGTGTTCTAATTGAGGATGAAGAAGGCCAAGAAGGCCGTGCCGAACACCAAGGTCCAGAAGTTGATGGCTCTACCTTTATAAAGGGCCGCGCTAAATATAAAGTTGGCGAGTATGTCGATGCTGTTGTTACCGAAACCTCCGGTGTGGATTTGATTGCGGTTCCACTTTGAAATATTTCAACCTGCCAAATACCTTAACTATTTCCAGGTTGGTCGCAGTCCCATTCTGCTTATACGCACTCTTTAAGAATGGTGGAGATGACTCGCTCTGGCGGATAATTGCCTGGGGCGGTTTCTTTACCGTTGGACTTACCGATTTCTTTGATGGTCGAATTGCCAGATCACGTAAGCAAATAACAAGCTTCGGAACTTTCCTAGATCCGGTCGCTGATAAGGTCGCAATTGGCGCCGCAATGATTGGCCTCTCGATGCAGGGCAAATTGTGGTGGTGGGTAACGATTCTAATTTTGGTTCGCGAAGTATCGGTCACAATTCTTCGCCTAACCGTCATCAGAGATGGGGTAATCCCGGCCAGTAAAGGTGGAAAGTTAAAGGCGGCCTTCCAAAGCTTTGGAGTTGGTTTCTATATCTTGCCGCTGCCAACCTGGACACATATTCCACGTGATGCATTTATGGCTGTTGCTATCTACCTAACAATCACGACGGGGTTTGATTACTTTAAGAAGGTGTTGAAGAAATGAAGTCGGATTTAGAATTAGCAACAACCGTCATTAAACAATTAAGAAAATCTGGCAAGACTCTGGCTGTGGCCGAATCACTAACTGGTGGCGGACTAGGCGCAGCACTCACGGAAGTTCCAGGATCATCTGAAGTTTTCCTTGGTGGAATTACCACATACACCGATGAGAGCAAAGTTAAATTATTAGAAATTCCAAAGCGGTTGATTTCAAAGCACACCGCAGTATCTGAAGAAGTTGCAAAGGCGATGGCCGAGAGCGTGCGCAAAATATTTAAATCTGATTTCGCAATTTCAACTACCGGGGTAGCAGGTCCGGGCAAGGCTTTTGGAAAGAGCGCCGGCTCGGTATGGCTCGCCATTGCCACAAAAAAAGAGGTTATTGCCATTGAGCTTTCGATAGCGGGCGATCGCGCCACGGTAAGAAAGGCCACAATTGAGAGCGCATTAGCCACTTTTTCGCGTATCCTTCTTCTGTGACTCTTCTTCGGACCCATATCGGCAGCACCCTGCGCCAAGCGCGAATTTCTCAAGGGCGCACCCTTCGCGATGTTGCAAAATCTGCACGCGTCTCATTGGGTTATTTATCTGAAGTAGAACGTGGCCAGAAAGAAGCATCTTCGGAACTTCTAAATTCAATCTGCCAAGCGCTAGATCTCTCACTGTTAACAGTTATCTCAGATGTATCCCTTGCAATTCGCGCAACAGAAGCTCCATCACTTAGCGTTGTAGAAGCCGCCGCTTAGCTTCTTTGCTAGCGACGAAAATTTCGGATATCGGATCAAGCGATGACTGTGGCTCCAGCCCAACGTTCAAAAACAGCAATCCTTTTGGGCGCCAAAATAGTTATTACTGAAGTTGGTTCTTACGAATCCAATATGGTCGATATCGCCGCTCGTGCCCAAGTCTCAAGAGCCACGGTTTATAACCACTTTGCAGATAAAGAAGAGATGATGTTTAGCCTTCTCGAATCTGAAATTTTGCGCCTTGCAGATCTTGCAGCTAATTCACCAACTCCAAAGGATGCGCTTCAAGTTCTATCTCGAGAGATTTCAGGGGATAAGGCGCTTCGGAAGATGACCGATACTGACCCTGAAGATATCGCCAGCTTTGTAACAATCAGCGAGCACCCGCTCTGGGCAACGGTTCAAGAGTCGCTAACTAAGATTTTTGGTTTAAATAATTCCAGCCTCGTACTGCATTGGTTGATCGGCCAGATTGCCTCACCGTTAACCCCGGCTGAATCAGCACACCAAGCCGAGCAAATCGCCAGATCACTCGCGCAATAAGCTTAAAAGGATTGAATAGATGCGGATAACAGAGTTGCGCGCTCGCATTGCCGAGTATTTTCCAGATCCAACAACTTATAGCCGCGACACCGTTCACGCTGAATTAGGTGGCTTAACTGTTGAAGAAGCCCTCTTAACGGGCCAAGAGCCAGGAGATATCTGGAAGGGCATAGTCGCTCACAACCCACAGATGCCAGCCAAATTTAGGTAGCAAGCCCCCATAATGTGAATATGTGTTAGAAATTATCAAAATACAGTTGTATTTTGTGAATCAAGAGTTAGCCTACAGATATGAAGTCAACCCTTCGCAAACAGGCAATTCTTGACCGTTTGAACTCATCTGGCGAAACAGCTATTTCAGATTTAGCAAAAGAATTTGGTCTCTCCGAAATGACCATTCGGCGAGATCTTGAAACGTTGGAGTTCGATGGATATGTCCGCCGGGTTAGAGGAGGCGCAATTCCATCTCAAAGTCGCTCCTATGAACCTCCAATAACTACAAGGACTGGCTTTGAACACGAAGCAAAGATACGAATTGGAAGAGCCGCCGCCGAACTTTTATCCGATAACGAGACTGCGATTATCGATGTTGGAACTACCACGTTTGAGATGGTTCGTGCAATCGATGCGAAGTTACAACTGACTTTAATTACCAGCTCTATTTTGATTGCCGGGGAGCTTTCAGCCAAACCAAATATTAGAACGATAGTTACTGGTGGAATTCTCCGTAAAGGCGAGATGAGTTTAATTGGCGCTCGCGCTGAGAGTTCTTTCTCAGACCTAAATTGTGACACTGTGTTCTTAGGTGTTGCTGGCATAAGTTCTAGTAAAGGGCTAACTGAATATAACCTCGATGACACAAGAGTTAAGCAAGAAGCGATAAACGCAGCCAGCCGGGTTGTCGTACTTGCTGATGCCACAAAGATAGGAAAAGTTGCCTTCGCAAATGTAGCCCCTATTGATGTCGTAGATATCTTAATCACAAACGCATCACCAGATAATAAAGTGATTACCCAAATCAGAGATGTAGGAATCGAAGTAATTCACGTAGAACCAATTCGAAATGAAAAAAGTAACCAGGAAGGTAACTAATGTCCCGCTTCTCGAAAATCTTTCCCGATATAAAAAAACCTTTGATTGCAATGGCACACGTTCCGCCACTCCCAGGAACGCCGCTTTACGATGCGGCCAAGGGAGTGCAAGGACTTATTGATCATGTAAAACGAGATACCGAAGAGTTATTAAAGGCAGGCTTTGATGCCATTCTTTTCTGCAATGAAGGCGATCGCCCCTATCAATTAAACGCTGGGTTAGAAGCTTCGGCAGTTATGACACGAGTTGTAACAGAGTGCAAACCAACAGAAATTCCATTTGGCGTTGATTTTCTCTGGGATGAACAGTGTGCGATGGCTATCGCTGTTGGTAGTAGCGCATATTTTATGCGTGAAGTAATTACCGGAACTTGGGAATCAGATATGGGCTTGTGGACTCCTGATGCGGCAACGCTATTGCGCAATCGTCGGAATTTTGGTCGCGATGATCTAGCAATCTTTGCGAATATAACTCCAGAATTTGCATCAAGTATTGGACAGCGCACTCCCGCGCAGATGGCAAAATCAACTGTTGTCTCAAGTTTGCCAGATGTAATTTTGGTTTCTGGCCCGATGGCTGGAAGTCAACCTGATGTGAAGACTGTGGCGGATGTTCGCGAAGTAGTCGAAAAAGAGATCCCAGTCTTATTAAATACCGGGGCACGTTCAACAACAATAAAAGAGTTCTTCAAGTATGCAGATGGTTGCATCGTTGGAAGCGATTTAAAGCGCGATGGCTACACCTGGAATGAAGTTGATCCAGAGCGAGCGAAGAGATTTATTGATGCGGCCCGTAGTGCCTAAATCCAATTCATCCTTAATCCTTGGAGTCGATATCGGCTCTTCCGGACTTAAGGCTGTCTTGTTGGATGTAGAAAAAGGAATTTGTGCAACAGTCTCTGAAAATTTGGTTTTATACAACGAAAACACTGGCTGGGCTGAAGCCGATACCAATGAATGGTGGCAGAGCTTATGCAGTGCGATACCAAAGTTAATTGCTGAAGCTAAGTGCAAGAACTCAGATATTTCTGCAGTTGCAATATCTGGAATGGTCCCAGCAGTTGTAATTTCAGATGAGAATGGCCGGTCTCTGCGTCGAGCGATACTTCAAAACGATGCCCGCGCAACTAGTGAAATTGCAGAGTTAGCAAAAAAACTGGAAGGGCTAGATTTACTTTCACTAACTGGATCGATATTGACACAGCAGTCGGTTGCTCCAACGGCCCTTTGGCTATCGCGAAATGAGAGCGAGATTTGGAAGCAAACCAAGTTTATTTCTGGATCATATGACTGGATGGCAATGCGCCTAGGCGCAAGACCACATGTCGAACGCAACTGGGCAATTGAAAGTGGTCTATATGGTTGGGATAAGCAACCAATCGATGGGGTTATAAAAGCCACAAATATCTCTTGGCCAGATTTATTGGCGCCGCTAGATCCAGGATCGCAAGTTGGTGAGGTATCTAAAGCGGCCGCAATTGAAACTGGTCTGCAAGCAGGAACAGCAATTTATGTCGGGGGAGCTGACCACGTACTTTCGGCCTATGGCGCTGGATTAAATAGCCATGGAGATTGTTTGGTAAAACTTGGTGGTGCTGGAGACATCTTGGCAGTTAGCGATGATTTCTTTATCGATGCGAGATTGTATTTAGATGCACACCCAATCCCCGGAAAATGGTTACCAAATGGCTGCATGGCGACAAGTGGTTCCCTGCTTCGTTGGGAACAAAAATTATTAAACGGCATTGACCTGGTGACACTTGATGGTGAGGCGCAAATCAGTGAACCCGGTGCGCTACTTGCACTTCCATATTTCCTGGGTGAAAAGTCACCATTGCATGATCCAAATTTAAGAGGCGTTATTTCAGGGCTTCATCTTGGAACAACACGTGGGGATATTCATAGATCATTTCTCGAAGCAATTGCATATGGATTTAAACAGCATTTTCAGATCTTTGCGGAGCGCGGTTTAATTGTTAAGAGCCCAAAGGTCACAAATGGCGGTTCGAAATCAAGGTTATGGCGAGAAATTCTTGCAGATGTACTCGACAAGAAATTGACTTCAATAATTAACCATCCCGGGGCGTCATTTGGAGCTTCTGTTGTTGCAGGCATAGGAAGTGGGGCAATTAGCGATTGGTCATATGTGGATGGTGCGCTAGAAAAAGGCGAAGTTATCGAGCCTAACGAAGGTAACACGGCCAGATATCAAGAGCGTTATGAAATGTATTTGGAGCTACAGAAATCAACTCGGGAAATTTCACATAAATTAGCAAGAACTAATTAGGAGGATAAGTGAGCAATCAGGTAGCCGTAGTGACAGGAGCTGGATCAGGAATTGGTGCAGCAATCGCCCGTGAGTTGTTCTCCCGCGGCTATACCGTTGTGGTGTCCGACATAGATTTAAAGAGTGCGCAAAAGGTAGCGAGTGAATTAAAGGGCGCAGTCGCTGAGCAATTAGATGTAACTAACCCATCTGCCTCTACCGAATTAGTTAACAAAGTTGTTAAAGACTATGGCCGAATTGATGTTTGGGTTTCAAATGCCGGCATTTCTAAGATGCAAAAGTTTGTAGATGTATCTCCTGAAGATTTAAAGCGGAGTTTTGAAGTAAATACCTATGGAATTTTCTACTGCGGACAAGCGGTTGCAAGAAAAATGATAGAACTTGGCACAAAGGGAAAAATAATCAATACCGCGTCAATGGCGGCAAAGCAGGGACGAGTTCCCTTTCTTGCTGATTATGTTGCAAGCAAGTTTGCAGTGCTCGGTTTGACTCAAGCAATGGCTTTTGAATTAGCCCCGCATGGCATTCGCGTTAATTGTGTTTGTCCGGGCTTTGTAGCCACGCCAATGCAAGATCGAGAATTAGCATGGGAGGCACAACTTCGCGGTACGGATCCCGAGAGTGTGAAGAAACTTTGGATTAATGACACTCCGCTTGCCCGATTAGAGACACCCGAAGATGTAGCGAAGGTTGTCGCCTTTCTCGCGGGCCCTGATGCCGACTTTATTACCGGTGAAGCAATCTCAGTAAACGGAGGAGCGTATATGGATTGAGCCCAAGAAGCTTAAAACTTAATATCGAAGCCTCTTCCCTTTTAGATTTATTTTAATTAGCGTTAACCAACGTTTGTTTTTCTCAAACAATCTCAACGATTAGGAGTAAAAATGCCGTATAACGATAATCAAGACACTCAAGAGGATAAAGTGCTCGGCGCTTTTGGCTATAAAGAAGAACTTAAACGTACGATGGGTGGATTTTCATCTTTCGCACTAGCTTTCTCGATGATCAGTGTTACTACTACTGTCTTCACTTTATTCGCACAACCATTCCAAACCATTGGCGGCGTCGCTATTTGGCTCTGGCTTCCAGTAATCGCAGGCACACTTCTATTGTCTGCTGTTTACGGCCACTTAGCAGTTCGACTTCCAATTACCGGGTACGCCTATCACTGGGCTTCTCGGCTAGTTAATCCTCATTATGGTTGGTTTACTGGCTGGAATGCTCTGCTCTGCCAATTCGTTGGCTCTGCAGGTATTGCGGTAGCAACCGCTTCGGTCTTTGCCCCCGATTTCTGGGAAAAGCCAACACATTCAAATATCATCCTTCTTTCAACTATTGGAATCGTCTTTGCAGTTATTGTAAATATTATTTCGATCAAGTTGACTGCTCGTATCAATAATGGTGGCGCAAGTATTGAACTTGTTGGCACAATTGGTTTAACGCTTCTACTTGGAATAGGTATTGCATTCTTCGCTGAAAAGCAGGGAGCAAGCATTCTTTTCCAGACTGGATCGAGTACTGGTGGGGCAATCAATATCACTGCGATTGCTACTGCTTTGCTTCTACCAATTTGGACAATCGCTGGCTGGGAAGGTTCTGCTGACTTAGCAGAAGAGACTCATGACCCACGCAAGGTTGCTCCACAAGCGATGCGCCGCGCAGTAATGATTTCAGGTCTAGCCGGATTAGGAGTATTCGCAATATTTGCAATGGCAATTCCTGGCCCAATAGCCGACACTGTTAACTCAACATCAGCAAACCCAATGATTTCAATTTTTGAATCTCATTTTGGTGCTGCCGGTGGATTCTTGCTACAAGTAGTTTGCTTTGTATCCATGTTCTCATGCTTACTTGCAAATGTTACTGTTGCAACTCGCACATGTTATTCACTATCAAGAGATAATATGCTTCCTTTCTCAAAGACTTTTGCAAAAGTTAACCCAAATACCAAGACACCTATCGCTGCTGTTCTTCTGGTAGGAGCTTTTGCTATTGGAGTAACATTCCTTTCCTCAGGAATTGCATCTCAAGTTCTTGGCATCGTTAGCGTCGTCCTTTACATAACTTATGGTTCTGTTCTTGTCGCGACTGTGATTGGAGCTAGGAACAATAAGATTCCTAGCGCTCCTGCTCAGTACTACGACATGGGCAAGAAACTAGTTCCACTTAGTTATGTTGGGATCGTTTGGGCAATAATTGTGGTTCTTTGTATGACCCTTCCTTCTGGAAGTCATATCGTGGCCAGAATGGCAATCTACTTCGAGCTTGCCGCAGTTGTTTGGTACTTCGCTGTTCTCCGTAAGAGATTGAATAACGGAACAGCGGGTCCATTCCGCACTAATAGGTAATAACAGCTCAGAAACTAAAAAAGACTAGAAAAGCTAGAAACCCCCGATCGGACTCCGTGGAGATTCGGTTGGGGGTTTCGGCGTGTTGTTGCCATTCGAACAGGTGTTCGGCTACCCTTTACCCATTCGAGTACAAAGCTCGGATATACCCAGCCTGAGCGGTTCCACAATTCCGCAGATGCCTAGCCTCTGCCGTCGGTGGGTCTCCGTACCTTCAGGACCGATAACGATGATCGATGAAAGGTCAAAAACATGGCTAAAGAACAGCCTGAAAAACAATCTGAGAAGCAGAATTCAGATCGCACCAAAGCCTTAGATAGCGCACTTGCCCAAATCGAGCGTCAATTCGGTAAGGGTTCAGTTATGAAGATGGGTGACCGCGGCCCACAAGTTGTGGAAGTTATTTCAACCGGTTCAGTTGCGTTAGATATCGCACTTGGAATTGGTGGTCTACCTCGAGGTCGTATCGTAGAAATTTACGGACCAGAATCTTCAGGCAAGACAACTGTTGCACTTCATGCAATTGCTAATGCTCAGAAGGCTGGCGGCATCGCAGCATTTATTGATGCCGAGCATGCACTAGATCCAGAGTATGCCCGCAAATTGGGCGTCGATATTGATGCACTTTTAGTTTCACAACCAGACACTGGTGAACAAGCACTTGAGATCATGGATATGTTGATTCGCTCTGGCGCAATTGATGTAATCGTTGTTGACTCAGTTGCAGCTTTAACACCTCGCGCAGAAATTGAAGGCGAGATGGGCGATTCACATATGGGCTTGCAGGCACGTTTGATGTCACAAGCACTTCGTAAAATTACTGGCGCACTCCATCAATCAAATACCACCGCAATCTTCATTAACCAATTGCGTGACAAGATCGGCGTCTTCTTTGGAACTCCAGAGACAACAACAGGTGGAAAAGCACTTAAGTTCTATGCTTCAATCCGTCTCGATATTCGCCGTATTGAAACCCTTAAAGATGGCAATGATGCAGTCGGAAACCGCACCCGCGTCAAAGTTGTTAAGAATAAGATGGCACCGCCATTTAAGCAGGCAGAGTTCGACATTATTTACGGTGTCGGAATCTCACGCGAAGGCTCACTTATCGATCTTGGCGTTGAAGTCGGAGTCGTTAAGAAAGCTGGCGCTTGGTATACCTACGAAGCAGATCAACTCGGTCAAGGAAAAGAGAATGCTCGTGCATTCTTGATCGACAATCCTGATCTTGCAAACGATATCGAGAAGAAGATTCGCGAACATTATGTTCCAATCGTTGTCGATGCTGAACTTGTAGCTGCAATTGATGAAGCAACCGCTGAGGTTGATTTCTAAAAATTGAGTAATAGTCAAGAAATAGAAGCGGATCCCTACTCTTTCGCGTTAACCACCGCGCATTATGCGTTGGCACCACGTGCGAAGAGTAGGGCCGAGCTACATGCCCACTTAAAGAAACGTGGCGTAGAGGATGAAATTGCTGCCGCCGTCCTAGATGAGTTAGAGCTTCAAGGGTTGTTAAATGATTTGGAGTTCGCCCAAATTTGGAGTGAATCCCGTCAACGCCAGAAGAAGTTATCAAAGCGATCAATAGCCCAGGAACTTAAATTTAAAGGGGTCTCACAGGACATAATTGACGAGGCCCTCGAAAAAATTGATGATGAAGATGAATACAAGATGGCTCTAACTTTGGCGGAACGGAAATTTCGCTCCTGCTCTCACCTCGATCACGATGTTATTTATCGCAGAGTCCATGGTCTGCTCTCTCGCAAGGGCTTTAGCCATTCGATATCTGGCCGCATCATGCGGGAGCTATTAGGAAGTAACTAGCCCAACCTTTCCAAACTAAGATTCACCCATGAACACCCAACTTCAAGCTAGATCCTTTGTGGTTGAAACCTATGGGTGTCAGATGAATGCTCATGACACTGAACGCATTTCAGGTTTATTACTTGACGCTGGATATGTTCAGGCTCTTGAGGGAAGTGATCCAGACTTAGTAGTTTTTAATACTTGTGCGGTTCGGGAGAATGCAGATAATAAACTCTATGGAAATCTATCTTTCTTAGCTCCGCGCAAGAAGAGTGACCCTAATTTTCAAATTGCCGTCGGCGGTTGTATGGCCCAGAAAGATCAAGAATCCATAATTAAACGAGCACCTTACGTCGACGTTGTTTTTGGAACACATAACATCGGCTCACTCCCTACCCTGCTAGAACGTGCGCGCATCGAAGAGGAATCTCAAGTTGAGATAAAAGAATCCCTTGAACATTTCCCATCAACTCTGCCAGCTCGTCGTCACTCTGCTTTTAGCGCCTGGGTTTCAGTTTCTGTTGGATGCAATAACACCTGCACATTTTGTATCGTTCCATCACTTCGCGGCATCGAGAAAGATCGAAGCGAAGCAGATATTTTGAATGAAATTAAGGCGGTCGTTGACCAAGGAGTAATTGAAATAACTCTGCTTGGGCAGAATGTAAATGCATATGGCGTTGAAGTTGGCGATCGTGGCGCATTTGCAAAGTTACTTCGAAAGTGTGGCGAAATTTCTGGGTTAGAGCGCGTTCGCTTTATGTCACCACATCCACGTGATTTCACAGATGATGTAATCGCGGCAATGGCAGAAACTTCAAATGTGGCGCCACATCTACATATGCCTCTTCAATCTGGTTCGGATCGAATATTGCAGGCGATGCGTCGGTCATATCGCAGCGATCGCTACTTAGGAATTATTGAGAAGGTTCGCACAGCAATACCTAAGTCAACAATCACAACTGACATTATTGTTGGCTTCCCAGGTGAAACTGATTCTGATTTCCAAGCAACCATGGATCTAGTTAGGGAAGCTAAATTCTTAGCGGCGTATACCTTCCAATATTCCAAGCGCCCAGGAACTCCTGCTGCAACTATGCCGGATCAAATAAGTGATGCGGTTATGAAAGAGCGATACGACGCACTTCATATCCTGCAGCAAGAAATGTCCCAGATAGTTAACGAAGAAGTTTTAGAAACAGAACAGGAAATTTTAGTTGCAGATTATGAGGGCAGACGCGATGGCGGTAAGGCCCGAATGACGGGCAGAACTAAAGATTTCAGGCTGGCCCACTTTGCAGTTGATGAAACCAATCCTCCTAGACCTGGTGATGCAGTTATAACAAAGATAACTTCAGCTTCACCCAACTTTATTCTGGCGGAAGGCTTGCCGATTTCGGTCCGTAAAACTCGCGGTGGCGATGCAACACAAGCTCGAAGTAAAGAGAGTGAATCAAAGGCGATTATGGTTGGAATGCCAACTCTTTCGCAATTAAAGGCGCGCTCATAATCGATGAGCAAATTAATAATTATCTCGGGCGCAACAGCCACCGGGAAAAGTGACCTAGCGGTTGAAGTTGCAACAGAAATCAAAGGCGAAATTATTAGTGCAGATTCGATGCAACTCTATAAAGGTATGAATATCGGAACTGCAAAGCTAACTTTGGAAGAGCGCAGAGGAATTCCACATCATTTTCTAGATGTCGTGAATGTAAAAGAAGATGTAACGGTCTCTTGGTATCAAGAGTTGGCCCGAGCCAAAATCGATGAATTGCGAAGTCAGAATAAGAACGTGGTAGTCGTCGGTGGCACTGGGCTTTATACCAAGGCGATTCTCGATGATTTGAATTTTCCTGAAACTGACCCAGAAGTACGAGAGAAATTAGATCTCGAGGCCGGAAAAATCGGTGGTGATGCAATGCATGAAAGGCTCTCCAAACTCGATCCTGCGGCCGGCTTAGCTATTCCAAAAGAGAATGTACGTCGCGTAGTTCGCGCCCTGGAAGTTATTGAAATTACTGGAAAGCCTTTTACTGCAATTTTGCCGAGAGAAGATTCAACAAAGTATCCAGATGCAATGCAATTTGGCCTTGCCATGGATCGTGAGAGTTTGGATATTCGAATAGATTCAAGAGTTAAGAAGATGTGGGATCTAGGTTTTGTGGATGAAGTTGAAGCACTTATTAATGAAGGAATGCTCGAGGCCAAGACTGCTCAAGCCGCTATTGGATATGCCCAGATAATTCGAGTGAAGCACGGAGCTATGAGTGAAGCCGAGGCGATCGAAGATACCGCTCGCGCTACTCGGCAATATGCCCGCCGCCAAGAAACCTGGTTTAGCAAAGATCTGCGAATTACCTGGTTAAGTGCGAAATCAAATCTTTTAGAGCGCACGGACTCAGTCCTACAGGCTATTCTCAAATCATGATTGGTACTTACGGCCATGGCACCGAAAATGATTTCGTTTTAATTTTCGATCCCGAGAATAAATTTGAAATAAGCGCCGCCCAAGTTCAAGCAATTTGTGATCGCAAAACTGGCATTGGCTCCGATGGTTTTATTCGAATAGCAAAGCAGGATGGTAAATGGTTTATGGATTACCGAAACAGCAATGGCTCAATTGCTGAAATGTGTGGAAATGGTATTCGCGTAATGGCGAAGTACTTGATTGAGCGAGGTCATCAACTTCCAGGCATATTTCCAATAAATACTCGCGACGGTATGAAATTTTTATCAGTTCCCGAAAGTGGTGACATCACAGTAAATATGGGTCAGATTCGCGAAGTCTTTGGTGAAATTACTGCAACAACAAATGGCCGTACCTGGACTGGTTACAACATAGATATGGGAAATCCACATGCCGTTGTATTCGTTGAGAATATGGATGATGTCGGAAGTTTATTGACGCCGCCAGTTGTTGAACCAGCAGATGAATATCCAGATGGCGTTAATGTTGAATTTGTTCAGTTTCTCGAAAATGGCGAGCTAAAGATGCGAGTTCACGAGAGGGGTGTTGGTGAAACTAAATCATGTGGAACGGGAACCTGCGCAGTTGCAATGGCTGCCGCGCTATTTAAATCAAAGAGACTTCCTTCAAGTTGGATAATCAATCCACCTGGTGGGCGGTTATCAGTTGAAATCGATGCCCATAGCAATGCAATCCTTACCGGTCCTGCGGTATTAAAAAAAGATTTTGATTTGAGTAAATATTTGTGAGTAATGACAAAATAGATCTAGATGCCTTATTGGCAGAATCAGCGCGCGTTGCAGCTGAATTTGATGCCGAAGAGAACCGCGTCGAAGATTGGGAGAGCAATCAAGCAGACCTCCAGGATCGCCAAGCACTTCGCAGAGTTTCTGGTCTTTCTACCGAACTTGAAGATATTTCCGATGCTGAATATCGCCAACTTCGACTTGAGAAAGTAGTCCTTGTCGGTGTTTGGACGGAAGGAACTTCGCAAGATGCCGAGAATTCTTTAAAGGAGCTAGCAGCGCTGGCTGAAACTGCAGGTTCTGAAGTACTAGCCGGATTGATTCAACGGCGAGATAAAGCGGATCCAGCTACATTTATCGGTTCCGGAAAAGTTTTAGAACTTAAAGAAGCGGTTATGAATACCGGCGCAGACACCGTTGTATGTGACGGCGAACTTTCCCCCGCACAACTTCGTAACTTAGAAGGAAAAGTTAAAGTTAAAGTTGTAGATCGCACCGCATTAATCTTGGATATTTTCGCCCAGCATGCGAAGAGTCGTGAAGGTAAGGCGCAAGTTGAATTAGCCCAGATGACGTATTTACTTCCAAGACTTCGTGGTTGGGGTGATTCACTTTCACGGCAATCTGGAGGTGCAAGTGGAATTGGCGGTCGCGGTCCCGGTGAAACAAAGATTGAAACCGATCGCCGTCGTATCAACGACAAGATGGCGAAGTTGCGTCGTGATATCAAAGAGATGAAGGTCTCGCGTGACACAAAGCGACAAGATCGCCGTCGCAACAACATTCCATCTGTAGCAATTGCTGGTTACACAAATGCTGGTAAATCTTCACTTATGAATCAGTTAACTGATGCAGGAGTATTAGTAGAGAATGCGCTCTTTGCAACACTTGACCCAACAGTGCGCAAAACAACGTCAACCGATGGTCGTATATACACATTGTCAGACACCGTAGGTTTCGTAAGGCATTTACCGCACCAATTAATCGAAGCCTTTAAATCAACGTTGGAAGAAGTTTCAGAGTCGGATTTAATTGTGCACGTTGTAGATGGTTCCCACCCAGATCCGCAAGAACAGATTCGCGCCGTCCGTGGGGTTATTAACGAAATTGGTGGGGGCGATATCCTTGAAATTATTGCAATTAATAAGGCAGATATCGCGCCACCAGAAATGATCATGCAGTTGTTGCGCCAAGAGCCAAATAGTTTTGCTTTCTCAGCACGTACCGGATTTGGAATAGAAACTTTAGTTGCAGCTATTGAATCGTCACTCCCACGCCCCAGAGTGGAAATAACTGCAGTAATACCATTTAGCCGTGGGGATTTAGTTTCAGCAATTCATGAGCGAGGTGAAATCTTCTCTGAAGATTATTTACCAGAAGGAACTTCGATTCATGCGCTAGTGGATGGATCACTTGCAAAAATAATTGAGGAATTGTGATGAAAGAAAGAGTTGTCGCATCCATTAAACGTGGTGAAGTAGTGATTCTTCCGCTTGAACACAGCTATGTGTATGCATGTGATGCATTTAGCCTTGCTGCCGTAAATCGATTACATCAATTGCGCAACGATCCGGAAGGCGTCGCCGCACAAGTGATAATCGGAAAGGTAGAAACCCTCGCTGGATTAGCCCAGGGCTTAACTCCAGCAGTTAAAGATTTAGCAAGAGAATTTTGGCCGGGGATGTTGACCTTAAAGCTTGCGCAAAATCAATCGCTAAATTGGGATCTTGGTGACGGTGGCACGCTAAATGAATTTGCAATACGAGTGCCAAACCAGAGAGAAACTCTCGAAGTATTAAACGAAACTGGCCCACTCGCAATTGCATCAGCAACTTTCGCTGGCGAAGTTCCGGTAACCCTCGCTCCCACTTCATCCGAGATGGAGTCCCTTGATATTGGCGAACTCAAGTCTGGGCCACTTTCAACGGTCGTGGCCGTGGCTGGGGAAAATCTGACGATTATCCGTGTTGGGGCGGTCACATTTGAGGAGTTAAAGAAAGTCGCTTCTGCAATTGAACTTGCGAGCGAATAAGGTTCTCCCATGACTGAGAAGAATAGCGAAGCGTTTTACGGCCCAGATTTCAATGCACTTCAGGCGCAAGACCCAGATATTGCTGCAGTGCTAATAAGTGAATTAGTGCGCCAACAGAAGAGCCTGCAATTGATTGCGAGTGAGAACTTCACTTCACCAGCAGTTCTTGCCACGATGGGATCAACGCTTTCAAATAAATATGCCGAAGGTTACCCAGGCAAACGTTATTACGGCGGTTGTGAAGAGGTAGATAAAGTTGAAGTAATTGGTATCGAACGCGCTAAATCTTTATTTGGCGCCGAACACGCAAACCTCCAACCACACTCAGGTGCAAGTGCAAACGTTGCGGTCTATCAAGCATTTACCAAACCAGGAGATACCGTTCTTGCGATGTCACTTCCACATGGTGGCCATTTAACTCACGGTTCTAAAGTTAACTTCTCTGGAAAATGGTTCAACGCAGTCTCTTACGGAGTTCGCAAAGAAGATGAGTTAATTGATTACGACGAACTTCGTGATACAGCAATTGCAAATAAGCCAAAGATGATTTGTGTTGGGGCAACTGCCTATCCAAGTTTGATTGATTTCGCGACAGTTCGAAAAATTTGTGATGAAGTTGGAGCCATCATGTGGGTTGATGCCGCACACTTCATCGGCTTAGTTGCCGGCAAGGCGATTCCATCACCAGTTCCATATGCTGATGTAGTCTCTTTTACAACGCATAAAGTTCTGCGTGGTCCCCGCGGTGGAATGATTCTTTCTAAAGCAGAGCATGCGGCAGCAATTGATAAAGCAATTTTTCCAGGTATGCAAGGTGGTCCAATCATGAGTGCGGTAGCGGGCAAAGCTGTGGCGCTAAAAGAATGCGCAACACCTGCTTATCAAGAGTATGCAAAGAGCGTAATTATTAATGCCAAAGCGCTTGCCGCAGGTCTTGAAAAAGAGGGAATGCGCGCAGTATCTGGTGGTACCCAAACTCATTTAGCGCTAATTGATATTCGCTCAACTGGTATCAATGGCAAGATCGCTGACGAGCGTTGCGGAGAATCAGGCATTGTTCTTAATAAGAATGCGATTCCTTATGATCCAGAAACCCCTGCAGTAACAAGTGGAATTAGAGTTGGTACTGCGGCAACAACAACTCAGGGAATGGGTACGCATGAAATGGCACAAATCGCCACGCTAATTGCCCGCGCAATTAAAGATGGCGGGGATGCAGGTAAGGCCGCTGCTATTCGCAGCGAAGTAAACGCTTTGACTGCAAAATTTCCTATTTACGCGAGATAAGAATCAGGTAAAGCCGTGCGGGAATATCTCTTAACAATCGCGCTAGCCGCGACGCTCTGTTATTTGATAACGCCTTTCATAAAGATTTTAGCGATGCGCGCTGGTGCATTTATAAATCTTCGCTCGCGCGATACCCACTCAGTTATTACGCCTCGCTGGGGCGGAATCGGAATGTGGATTTCAATGTCTCTAACCTTCCTAGTTGTAAGTCATCTGCCACTTGTTGCAAAGTCCTTTGGGCGCGAAGCGACTGGAATCTTTCTTGCTGGAACTTTCATCATGATCTTGGGTGCGCTAGATGATATGTATGACTTGGATTCGATTACAAAGTTTGCTGGTCAAGCAGTAGCAGGTGGAATTTTATTACTTCATGGTGTCCAAATACTCTGGCTACCAATAAATGGAATCTATATTTTGCCGCCAAGTATTGGGCAATTGCTAACAATCTTTTTCGTGATGGTCGTGATTAATGCAGTCAACTTCGTCGATGGCCTAGATGGCCTTGCTACTGGAATAGTTGCAATCTGCGCAATGGCATTCTTTGGATTCTCTTACTTGCTAGCAGTTGTAAACGGTTTAAATCGTGCCGGTGCGCCATCGCTAATTACCTCGGTAATAATCGGTATTTGTATCGGCTTCTTGCCACATAACTATCATCCTGCTCGAATCTTTATGGGCGATTCCGGCGCAATGTTTTTGGGGCTCTTACTCTCGGCTGCTGCTATTACTTTGACCGGTCAGATAGATTTAAATGCAATTACCAACCAAGGCTCTAGTTCGCCTTTGCTTCCTTTACTGCTGCCATTTAGTATTTTAGCTATTCCATTAATCGATTTAGGAATGGCAGTTATTCGACGCTTACGCGCCGGTCGTTCCCCATTTGCAGCAGATAAAGAGCATTTACATCACAAGTTGCTTTCGATGGGAAATTCACATCGAAGGACTTCTGCAATTCTTTATTCCTGGACTGCAATGTTCGCCTTTCCAACCACAATCGCAGCTTTTGCACCGTTGTGGCTGGCTTTTCTTACAGGCTTGTTAATATTGATTTTCTCACTCGTTCTCGTTACAAATTGGCCGAATAGGAATAAGCAGCTAATAAAAGTAGGATAAGCGCCTGCTCGCTCGGAGGATAGAAAGGTAGATATTTTGAATAAAGATGGAAAAATAGCCACCCTTTTCTATATGTTGGGCTTTTTATTAGCGGGAGTTTTAATTTGGGGTGCAATTGGTTGGGGTATTGATAACTGGCTTGGGCACAATAATTATTTCTTAATAGGTGGTGTTGTTTTAGGTATTGGATCCTCGCTCTATCTAGCTTGGTTACGATTTGGGCGTAAGTAGGAGATAAGTGGCCGATTCAGTCGAAGTTAATTTAGGTAAAGGCGCTGTGTATCCAGCCCTTGTTGTTGGCGTTATCGGCTCTGTAATTGCTCTCCTAATAAAAGGCAAATCTGGGTTAATAGCTGGCGGATTTGCACTTTTGATTGTTTTTATCTTCTTCATAATTCATCTAATAATTTCGAAAATTTCAAATAATTTGGATCCAATAGCCGTAATGGGCCTCGCCTTATTCTCCTATTTTTCCAAGGTGTTAATATTAGGAGTATTTCTCTTAGTAATTGTAAATAAAATCTCAATTGAAAATTTAGATCGACCAAGTTTTGGCGCTATTGCGATTGCCGTGACCGTGGCTTGGCTAGGGGGAGAAGTTCGAGCATTTCTTAAATTGAAATTGCATATGCCGCTGCCAAAGAAAGAGAAGTAATGGAGTTGAAGGGTTAAATGTCGAGTAGCGAAGAGGGCGCATTTTGGACAATCCTCTCTTACCTTATTGCCGGCTTAATTTTGTGGTGCGGAATTGGCTTACTTGTTGATCACTTCCTTAAAACAACTTTCTTTGTCCTGATCGGCATGGCTATCGGGCTTGGCTCTAGCCTTTACTTGATTTGGGTGCGCTTTATTCGGATAGTGAAGTAGCTGATATTGGATTTGGCGTTTTCTACCCCATCCCCTAGGGTAAGCCGAGCGCATTTCCCCGTGCCGCTAAAAAATTAAGTTCCTACGAGGAGATAGATTTTGTCCACATTGCTACAAATGTCACAGCCGGGGTTTGAGCCACCTGGTAGTGGTGACTTTGTTTTCACTCCAATCTTCGGAAACAGCATTCTGGGCACAAAACCAGTTCTACTTCTCTTCTTCTCAGTGATCCTAATTTCAACATTTTTCATAATTTCTTCAAGAAAGGCTGCTGTAGTTCCTTCGAAAATGCAGTTCGCCGGTGAGTCAATTTATGGTTTTGTGCGTGATGGTATTGGCAAAGATGTAATCGGCCATGAATTTCAACGTTTCGTGCCATTTCTATTTACGATCTTTACATTTATCCTGACAAACAATCTCTTCGGCATAATCCCATTAATGCAATTTCCTACGATGTCACACATCGGTTTCCCAGTCTCGATTACGATTTTCGTGTACCTGGTTTATCACTACGTTGCGATAAAGAAACATGGTCTTGGAAAATATTTGAAGGACATGTGCTTTATGCCCGGCATTCCTAAACCGATGTACGTCTTATTGGCTCCGCTTGAGTTCCTAACTTATTTTGCGATTCGACCACTGACCCTAGCTATGCGATTATTTGGAAATATGTTTGCAGGCCACCTTCTCCTAATGCTCTTCACGTTGGGTGGCGAGTATTTGCTGGGAAGCGCATGGTTCCTCAAAATTTTCAGTGCAATATCTTTTAGTTTGGCAATTGGTTTAAGTTTCTTTGAAATGGGAATTCAGTGTCTACAGGCATATATCTTCACTTTGCTTGTGGCGTTGTACATCGCTGGCGCGCTGGCGGATGAGCACTAAAAATAGATTTGGCCTGACACCGGTCTGGTCAATTATTGAAAGGAAATAGATATGACAGGCACACTTAGTATCGTGGGCTTTGGTCTTTCGACCATCGGTCCAGGAACTGCAACTGGTTTAATTTTCGCAGCATACATCAGTGGTGTAGCTCGCCAACCAGAAGCTCGTAGCATCTTGCAACCAATTGCTTTCCTTGGATTCGCTCTTGCTGAAGCTTTGGCAATCTTCGGTTTGGTTCTAGCTTTCGTTCTAAAGTAGGAATAACTCCAATAAGTTACGGGGCAAAATAACCAATGAGTAAATTACTTCTAATCAGAGCTTCGGCAGAAGCAGCTCCGAGTCCGGTAATCCCAAATGTTGCTGAAATCGTTGTTGGATTAATTGCGTTTTCAATACTTTTTATCTTGTTGCGCACAAAGGCTGTTCCAAAGTTTGAGAAGGCTTACAGTGATCGAACAGATGCAATTCAAGGCGGACTTGAACGCGCTGAAGTTGCACAACGTGAAGCTGAAATTGCACTCAAAAAATATAACGAGCAGTTAAGTGATGCTCGCGGTGAAGCAGCAAAAATTAGAGAAGATGCAAGAGCTCAAGGAGCGGCGATCATCGAAGACCTCCGCACAAAGGCGCAAGAAGAGTCAGCGCGTATAACTGCAGCTGCAGTAGCCGCAATTGAAGCCGAACGTCAACAGGCTTTGAATTCACTTCGCAATGAGGTTGGCACGCTTGCAACAGATTTGGCATCAAAAATCGTTGGCGAAGCTCTAGACGATCAAGTTCGCCAATCAAGAATTGTTGATCGCTTCTTATCCGATATGGAGAAGAGTAAGTAATGATTATTCTCGGTGGTAGCAGCAGGCAATCGCTCGCACTTTTGCGTGTCGATTTAGATGAGAAACTCAAAAATCTCACCAGTGCAGATTGCGCCACGCTTTCTAATGAGCTCTTTCATATCTGGAGTTCACTAGATTCTTCAATAGGATTGCGTCGAGCTTTAACGGATCCAGCCAGAGATGCCACATCGAAGTCTGAGCTAATCGCGAATTTATTTGGGAAGGTGCTTTCAGCTAAGACGTTGGAGATATTTTCAAAGGCGGTTTCGCTGCGCTGGTCTAATCCAGCACAACTTGCAGATGCCATAGAGCAGATTGCAGTTGAGGCAGAGGCAGCGGTCGCAAATATCGATGATAAATTAGATTTAGTCCTCAGCGAAATCTTTAATTTTTCAAAGATTATTCTAGAAAATCCAGAGTTGCGATTGGCTTTAATCAACCGAGCGGATTCTGTGGAGCGTAAGCAAGAGCTACTTAAGAGCATTTTCGGTCAGAAATTCACCTCCTCTTCTCAGCGGTTGCTCTCAAAGAGTGTTGAAGGAAGAGGGAATAGAGGTATTGAAAAATCAATATCCGCATATTCAAATGCTTTGACCGCACGTCGCAACCGCCTTAATGCACACATCAAATCTTCCATCGCACTTAGCGATGGGCAGGCAAAAAAATTGGCAGATTCACTCACAAAGAAGATCGGCCAACCAGTTCACCTAAATATTGAAATCGATCCAAACGTTCTTGGTGGAATTTCAATTCGTTTTGGTGATGAAGTTATCGATGGAACTATTTCAAATAGATTGGCAGAGGCAAGCCGCGCGCTTGTTTCTTAGTACAAAATATCGAAAAAATTAACAAAAAATAGGTTTCAGATTTCACACTATGTGAGTCTGAATTAGTTGAAGGAGTTAAAGATGGCGGAACTCACGATCCGGCCCGAAGAGATTCGCGACGCGCTTGCAAAGCATGTTGCTTCTTACCAACCGGGAGCCGCGGCACGCGATGAGATCGGTACCGTAACTGAAGCAGGCGATGGCATCGCCCGTGTTGAAGGCTTGCCTTCAACAATGACCAACGAACTTCTTAAGTTCGAAAATGGAACGCTCGGTCTGGCACTGAACCTTGATGTGCGCGAAATCGGTGTAGTTATTCTTGGTGAGTTCACTGGAATTGAAGAAGGAACAAGCGTTAGCCGTACAGGTGAAATTCTTTCAGTACCTGTTGGCGACGGCTTCCTTGGTCGCGTTGTTGATCCACTTGGTCGTCCAATCGATGGCAAGGGTGAAATTAAAGCTGAAGCGCAACGTGCACTAGAAGTACAGGCACCTTCAGTAGTACAACGCCAACCAGTTAAAGAGCCAATGCAGACTGGTATTAAGGCAATCGATGCAATGACAGCAATTGGTCGTGGACAACGTCAGCTAATTATTGGCGACCGTCAGACTGGTAAAACTGCAATTGCAATCGACACAATCATTAACCAGAAAGAGAACTGGAAGTCAGGCGATCCAAAGAAGCAAGTTAAATGTATCTATGTTGCTATTGGCCAGAAGGGTTCAACCATCGCATCTGTTAAGGGCGCGTTGGAAGAAGCTGGCGCAATGGAATACACAACAATCGTTGCTTCACCTGCATCAGATCCAGCAGGCTTCAAGTACTTGGCTCCATACACCGGTTCTGCAATTGGTCAGCACTGGATGTACAAGGGCGAGCACGTTCTAATTATTTTCGATGATCTCTCAAAGCAAGCAGAGGCATATCGTTCAGTATCGCTATTGCTACGACGCCCACCGGGCCGCGAAGCTTATCCAGGAGATGTTTTCTACTTACACTCACGTCTACTAGAGCGTTGCGCAAAGCTCTCAGATGAACTTGGTGGCGGTTCAATGACCGGTCTTCCAATCATCGAAACAAAAGGTAACGACGTTTCAGCATTCATTCCGACCAACGTAATTTCTATTACTGACGGTCAGTGTTTCCTTGAAACAGATCTTTTCAACGCAGGTGTTCGTCCCGCAATCAACGTAGGTATTTCGGTATCTCGCGTTGGTGGTTCAGCACAGACAAAGGCGATCAAGAAGATTGCTGGTCGTTTGCGTCTGGACTTGGCTCAGTATCGTGAACTTGAAGCATTCGCTGCATTCGGTTCAGATCTTGATGCAGCATCAAAGGCCCAACTAGAGCGCGGTGCGCGAATGGTTGAACTCTTGAAGCAGGGTCAATACTCACCTTATTCAGTAGAACGAATGGCTGCATCAATTTGGGCTGGAACAACTGGCAACATGGATTCAATTCCAGTTTCAGATATCCGTCGCTTTGAATCAGAGTTCCTTGATTTTATTGGCCGCGAACGTCCAAAGATTTTTGAAGTAATCTCTGCGACTAGAGAACTTACTGATGACACAGCTGCATCACTACTAGAAGCAATTGATACCTTTAAGAAGCAATTCTCCACAACAGGTGCTGCTGCCGTTAATGAAGCAGAAGCTGATGCGCTAACTGGCGAAGATAACGAACAGATTACCCGCCAAGTTCCAAAGGTGCGCAAGTAATCAAATGGGTGCTCAACTACGCATATATCGCCGCCGAATGCGTTCGGTTAAGGCGACCAAGAAGATTACGAAAGCAATGGAGTTAATCTCTGCTTCTCGTATCGTCAAGGCGCAACAACGCGTGGCTGCTTCATCTCCATATGCAAACGAACTTACCCGCGCAGTAACAGCGGTTGCTTCATTCTCAAGTACGAACCATCCACTAACAACACCTTCAGACAATCCACGTCGCGCAGCGGTTTTAATTATTACTGCAGATCGCGGAATGGCTGGCGCATATTCAAATGCGGCAATCAAAGAGGGTGACCAACTTGTCACAGCACTTCGCGAACGCGGACTTGCTACCGAGGCATATTTGGTTGGTCGTAAAGCAGTTAATTATTACCGATTCAGAAGCCGCAAAATTGCTGGTTCATGGACCGGTTTCTCTGATAACCCAACTTATGTGCACGCTAAAGAGGTCTCAGATGCGCTTATTGCAGCATTTATTGCAGATGCGGAAAAAATTGAAACTGGCGTAGATGAATTACATATTGTTTACACCCAATTTAAATCAATGATCACGCAGATCCCAGAAGCGCGTCGCATGCTTCCACTTGAAGTTGTGGAATCAGAAACAGCAACTAGCGCTCTGCTACCAATGTATGAATTCGAACCAAACGCTGGAGAGGTATTAAATTCATTACTACCTCGCTACGTTGAGGCTCGAGTCTTTAATGCGATGTTGCAATCTGCAGCTTCCGAGCATGCAGCACGCCGTCGCGCAATGAAGTCAGCAACTGACAATGCTGATGAGTTAATCAAGTCCTTAACCCGTCTTGCTAACGCAGCCCGTCAAGCTGAAATTACGCAAGAGATCAGTGAAATCGTCGGCGGCGCAGATGCGCTTGCCTCAGCCAGCGCAGGGAGCGAATGATGTCAACAGGAACAAAAACAGGAACAGGTCGCGTAGCACGCGTTATCGGTCCGGTCGTGGATATTGAATTCCCAGCCGATTCGATGCCATCGATCTTCAATGCGTTACATGTTGATGTGACACTTAGCGGTGAGAAGCGCATGCTTACACTCGAAGTGGCGCAACACATTGGTGACAACTTAGTTCGTGCGATTTCGATGCAACCTACCGACGGCATGGTCCGCGGTGCACTTGTGTCAGACACAGGTTCTGCTATCTCTGTTCCAGTAGGAGATGTAACAAAGGGCCACGTGTTTAACACCCTTGGCGAATCCCTAGATGTTCCAACATCTTCACTAGATATTAAAGAGCGTTGGCCAATCCACCGCACAGCACCTGCATTCGATCAACTTGAATCAAAGACTGAAATGTTTGAAACTGGTATCAAAGTTATCGATCTACTAACACCATATGTTCGCGGTGGAAAGATTGGTCTCTTCGGTGGTGCTGGTGTTGGTAAGACAGTTTTGATTCAGGAAATGATTTATCGCGTTGCTGAAAACTTCGGTGGGGTATCTGTATTCGCCGGCGTAGGAGAGCGCACACGTGAAGGAAACGACTTGTTCTTAGAAATGACCGAGACCGGCGTTATCAATAAGACCGCATTGGTCTTCGGCCAGATGGATGAACCACCTGGAACGCGTCTTCGCGTTGCACTTTCAGCGCTAACAATGGCGGAATACTTCCGTGATGTTCAGAAGCAAGACGTACTTCTCTTTATCGATAACATCTTCCGTTTCACACAAGCTGGTTCTGAAGTATCAACTCTTCTTGGACGTATGCCATCTGCAGTGGGTTACCAACCAACACTTGCCGATGAAATGGGTCAGCTACAAGAACGTATTACTTCAACTCGCGGTCACTCGATTACATCGATGCAGGCAATTTATGTTCCTGCAGATGACATCACCGACCCGGCGCCACACACAACATTTGCCCACTTGGATGCAACAACAGTGTTGTCTCGTCCAATTTCCGAACTTGGCATCTATCCTGCGGTAGATCCACTCGATTCAACATCACGTATTTTGGATCCACGTTACATCGGCGAGCACCACTTCCGTGTTGCAAACCGAGTAAAGCAAATCCTTCAGCGCTACAAGGATCTACAAGACATTATCGCAATTCTTGGTATCGATGAATTGTCTGAAGAGGATCGCATTCTTGTTGGACGTGCCCGTCGTATCCAGCGCTTCTTGTCACAGAACACATTCGTGGCAAAAGTCTTCACTGGTCTTGATGGTTCATTCGTTCCACTAACAGAAACAATCTCAGCATTCGAAGCACTTGCAGATGGAAAGTATGATCACGTTCCAGAACAAGCATTCTTCATGTGCGGCGGCTTGGAAGATGTTGAAAAGCGCGCAGCAGAATTGGCAAAGGCATAATCCCAAATGTCTGCAAACTTAACTGTTGAAGTCGTATCTCCGGAGAAGCGGGTCTGGTCTGGTGAGGCCAAGATGATTTCGGCTCGCACACTAGAAGGTGACATTGGCGTATTGCCAGGTCACACACCGCTTCTTGGAGTTCTAGTTGATGGTCAAGTAAGTATAAAAGTTGCTGATGGCACAACTCAGGAATTTAATATTCACGGGGGGTTTATCTCTGTTTCAAATAACCGAGTATCAATTCTCGGTGAATCAGCTGATTAGAAAATAATTTAGATGTGGCGCGAAACTTTTGCGCCAAGTGATTGCAGCGCTTCAACAAATCCTGGATAACCACGATCAACGTGGAAGGCGCCCTCAACCGTTGTAATTCCTTCGCTTACAAGCCCAGCAAGGACAAGCCCTGCACCCGCACGAATATCGGTGGCGGCCACGGGCGCACCAGATAGCTGGTTTTTACCGGCAATAGATGCGTGGTGGCCATCAACATGGATATCTGCTCCAAGTCGTTGTAGTTCACTCACGAACATGAAGCGACCTTCGAAAACATTTTCAGTCACGATGGAATTTCCTTCAGCGATGGAATTCATAGTAATAACAAATGGTTGTAGGTCTGTTGGGAATCCTGGGTAGGGAAGTGTTGCGATATCTATAGCAACCGGGCGCTTATCCATTCGTACTCGGAAGCCATCTGCTGTAGTTGTAATAACTGCGCCAGCGGCAACCAATTTATCTAGCGGAACTTCTAAGTGTTCTGGCCGTCCACCATGAATTATTATGTCACCTTGCGTCATTGCCGCGGCAAAGGCCCAAGTACCGGCGACAATGCGATCTGAAAGTGTCGCGTGCGTTGTTGGCTTCAACTCTTTAACACCAGTAATTGTTATGACTGGCGTACCAAGTCCATCAATCTTTGCACCCATCGCAATTAAGAATTCACCAAGATCTACAACATCGGGTTCGCGAGCCGCGTTATCGATTGTTGTAACACCCTTAGCAAGAACTGCAGCAGTCATTATGTTTTCGGTAGCACCAACACTTGGAAAATCGAGCGAGATTGCCGCTCCTATTAATCCATTAGGGGCGGTAGCAATAACATAGCCATGTTCAGAGTGAGCTTCGGCTCCAAGATCAATCAAACCTTTGATGTGGAAATCAATTCCACGAGAACCAATTGCATCACCACCGGGGAGTGCGACTTCAACTTCACCTACGCGAGTTACAAGTGGACCTAAAACATTTATGGATGCTCGCATCTTGCGAACTAAATCGTAATCGGCGCGATGGCCTGGCACTTCTGGAACAAGTATTTTCATTCTGAGTGTTGATCTGTCATAAGAACACTTGCAACCTAGGCGAGTTAGTAGTTCTTCCATAATATGGACATCAGCAATATCAGGAACATTTTCAATTGTTGTTTCGCCAACAGCAAGCAGAGATGCTGCCATTAACTTGAGGGCGGAATTCTTTGCGCCATAGACCGTAACTTCACCGGCAAGTCGGGTGCCGCCGACAATTTGGAAATATTCATTAGTATTTTCCATAGCGATCACCTCCGGCTTCCTAGTTTCGAGTGGTCTAATCGTAGTGAGTGAATTAGGCTCACCCCATGGTAAATCTAACGCGAATCTATACAAAAACTGGTGACGATGGCACAACCTCACTTGGGGATATGAGCCGAACTTCAAAGAATGATCCGCGGTTAGAGGCTTATGCAACCGTGGATGAAGCAAACTCATCAATTGGCGTCGTTCTGGCACTTGGTCAGATTGCAGACCCACAAATTGTTAAGCTATTAATCCGCATTCAAAATGATTTATTTGATGTTGGCGCTGATTTATGCACTCCAGTAATTGATGAACCAAAGATTCCGCCACTTCGAGTTATCGAATCTCAGATTATATATTTAGAAGAACAGATAGATCATTACAACGCAAGCCTTGAACCATTACACAGCTTCGTTCTTCCCTCAGGAACTCCAGCATCAGCGCTATTGCATGTTGCACGAACTGTTACTCGTCGCGCAGAGCGAAGCGTTTGGCATGCGATTCACCAATTCGGAGGCGGCGTTAACTCACTCACTGCTAAGTATTTGAATCGTCTTTCAGATTTACTCTTTGTACTTGCTCGCCATGAAAATAAGAGCGAAGGCGATGTTCTGTGGGTTCCGGGAGCTAATCGCTAGCTTCTATTTGGAGTTATTGTGTAGGTATTGCTTGGAATTTTCTCTGTCGGTATTCCGATTCGACAGTTTGCCGTGTAAGCACCAATTCCTAAACCATCAGCAATTGGTTCATCACTTGTTAGCAAAATAGCTTTAATCGTCTTCGCCTTGGATCCAGAAACTAGCGTTATTAATGAACCTAGTATTATTCGTTCAGTTGAGTTATTTGGATCGATACCGAGAACATTTGAATTAATTTCCCACCAATCACATCCGGTTTCAGATCCGACGAAGATGCCAAGACAGGCGACTTTGTGGCAATAGGCAATTAAGTTCATCTGAATATATTTATTTTCAGTACCCGCGATTAGGAGCTCTTTCGGGGTGGCGGTCTTTGCATAAAGCTCGCCCTTCTTTTCAAAGCCGCCCGGTGGCCATTTAATTGGTTTCTTCTCCGGTAGTTTCTTCTTTCGCTTTACAACCTTCTTATTTACGACAGGCTTTTTGGTCGCCGCAGTTTTTACTATCTTGGCCTTAGTAGCGGCAGGTTTAGGAGTTGGCTTACTAGTTGCTGCATAGGCTTGCGTCGGGATAAGAAGTGAGGTGGCAAGAGAAAGAGCTAGCAACTTCTTCACTTTTCAGACCACTTAAATGTCTTTAGAGCCAGGATTGTTCCAAGAACAGTCCAGAGAAGCAGAACGATTGCAATCTGTGGGATTTCCCAACTCTTTGCAACTTCTTGGGTAGCAAAACTTTCGGGCAGAAATACTGAGCGCATTCCTTGGGTTAGCCACTTAAGCGGAAAGAGCGCAGCGAATTGTTGCATCCACTGTGGAAGAGTTGAGAATACAAAGAAGACGCCACTAAAGAATTGCAGAATTATCACAATCGGAGAGACGACGGCAGAGGCTCCTCGACCATTCTTTGGAATAGCAGAAAAGGCGATTCCGAGAATTGTGGAACAGATACTGCCAAGAAGTATTAGCCAGATAAAACGAAGCCATCGCTCTGTCGTGTTTGGGAGGTCCAGACCAAAGAGCGCTGCACCGAAGCCCATAAGAGCGCCTACTTGAACAATCATTGCGACAAAAACTAATACCGCTTTCCCGATGAAGTAAGAAATTGGTGAGATTGGTGTTCCGCGAAGTCGTTTTAAAGTTCCAAAATCTCTCTCAAGTGGAATCATTATTGCGAGTTGCTGGAATCCAGTATTAACAAGACCAGATGCGATCATGCCGGCGACAAAGTATTGGCTAAATGTCACACCAGGTGCGAGATCACCTTTGAATACTGAACCAAAGATGAATAACAGCATCACTGGAAAGAGAAGTGTGAAAACTACAGACTCGCGTTGACGCATGAATTGTTTTATCTCTAGACCACCGCGTAGGAACCCAACTTTTATTATGTTTGGTCTCATAATTGGCCAATCATCTTCAAGTAAATATCTTCAAGAGATGGTCTAATAACGGTTAGCTCTGGAACCTCGCCACCAAATTTTGTTGAAAGTTTTGCAACCTCCGCCGCTGGAAAGTCACTTTCAATCTCTTGCTTTGCACCATTCTCAAGCCAGCTAATTCGAGCCTTTGCCGTATTTCTGCCACCAAGGCTCTCGGGTGTTGACACCTCAATAATTTTTCCATTAACGATTACGGCTACTCGGTCAGCCAAAGCCTCTGCTTCATCCAAATAATGGGTTGTGAGCAAGATCGTTCTTCCCTCATCACGCAGGCTCCGTATTAAATCCCAGAAGGCCCGTCTAGCTTCGGGATCAAAACCCGTTGTCGGTTCATCTAGAAAAAGAATCTCTGGATTACCAATGATTCCGAGCGCAACATCTAGCCGTCTTCGTTGTCCACCAGAAAGGGTTTGAATTCTGGCGTCTCTCTTCTCATCCAAACCAACATCGTGAATTACCGAATCTGGATCACGGGGGTTGGAGTAGTAATTTGCAAAATGGTTAATAGTTTCGGATACCGATAAATCTTGGGCGTCATTAGTTGACTGTAAAACTATTCCAATACGATTTCGCCAAGCCCAACTATCGTTTCCCAGTTTTGCAGGATCTTGACCAAGAACTTTTACCTCGCCACCATCTCGATCTCGATAGCCTTCAAGAATTTCAACCGTTGTGGTCTTGCCGGCGCCATTTGGGCCAAGGATTGCAAAGATTTCACCTGACTTAACTTCAAGATCAATGCCAGCGACCGCATCTTTCGAGCCATTGGCTTTCGAGGTATATGTCTTTCGAAGGCCTCGAACAGATATTGCTAAACCAGCTAAGTCACTTACCACGTCGGTATCTTGCCCTAAAAGTTGGGAATATCGGAATGGTCGCGAGAGAATAAGCCTGTGAGTCCGCGCAGAAACCATCCGAAAAGGTCCCAGAAACGGGCGCCTGATAGTGATGAAGAGCGCGATATTTCATTGTCATCGGGTGAGATGATTGAAGAGCACTCAGAGGGTATTTATCGAGTTCGCAGAATTACCGGTTCAACTTCCACAAAACCATATCGCTGTCCAGGTTGTGATCAATTAATTCCAACAGCAACACCACATACAGTTGCTTGGTTGGAAGAAGATGTGGAATCACGCAGACACTGGCACACAATTTGTTGGACCAAGCGAAATGATCGCAAACCTAGAACACTTAGATCTAAGGGCGCACCGCGTTACTAATGTATTCTTAACCAATTCCTTTTGAGTGCAACGTCTTAATTGCAAATTTAATAAACTTATCTGCGAATTTAGTGCGGCCAAAGGTTGTGAAGACGATTGGAATATTGAATATAGTTTTTACAACAGTTCTTGGGTAGGTAAATTCCATTAAACCCTCAGGCCCATGAATTCGACCATACCCGCTATCTTTCACGCCGCCAAATGGTACGGATGCGATAGCCGCGAAGGCAATGACTGAATTAACTGAAACCATTCCGCACTGCAATTGAGATGCAATCTTCTCGCCATTTCGTTTCGACCAAACAGAGGCGGCAAGTCCATATCTAGTTGCATTTGCCAAGGCAATAGCCTCGGCAATGTCAGAGGTTCGATTGATTACGAGAGTTGGCCCAAAAGTTTCTTCAGTCACTGCAGTTGAATTTTCTGGAACATCCAACATAATGACTGGTTCAACATATGGCGCCTTTACAGAATCAACACCCCCGATTGCAAACTTTGCACCCATTGCTGCGGCATCATCAATATGGCTTTGAATGACCTTTAATTGTGAGGGCGCTGTTGCCGGTCCATAATTAGCATCTTCACCGGGATGAATCTGCTCAGCAAGCTCGGTTATTTTTGCAATAAATTTATCTGCTACTTCATCAACAACATAAATCCGCTCGGCAGCGATACAAGTTTGGCCAGCATTAGACATTGCAGACCAGAGCGAATATTCGGCTGCGCGATTTATGTCGGCATCCGCCGCTACCAGTACTGGATCTTTACCTCCGCATTCAAGTACGACTGGAACCATGCGCTCCGCACAGGCTGCCGCAACTTTCTTCGCGGTACGAGTTGAACCAGTAAATGAAATTTTATCTACTGCGGCTTCAGTAAGTGCCTTGCCAGTATCTGGTAATCCAGTAACGCAAGTAAAGATATCTGCGAATGGTGCAATATTTGCAAAACTTGTCGCAAGCCAATGGCCAACACCTGGCGTAAATTCACTTGGCTTGAAGACCACAGTATTGCCAGCTGCAAGTGCATATGCAATCGATCCCATCGGCGTGAAAATTGGATAATTCCAAGGTCCAATAACCCCAACAACTCCCATTGGTACGCGAGTTACATTTGTTTTCATATTGAACATCAATAAACCAGATGGACGGTGTTGTTTCGAGAGAACGCTCTCTGCGTGTTTCGCAGCCCAAGCAAGATGGCCGAGAGCCAGAGTTGCCTCTAAAGTTGAATCACTTATTGGTTTGCCGGTTTCGGCTCGAACTAATTCGGCAATTCCCTCGACGTTCTTGGTTATATCTGCTGCCCACTTTAAAAGAACTTTACGTCGACCACGAAAGCCAAGCGCCTGCCATGCGACACTGGCTGCACGAGCGCGATTGACTGCGTCATGTACATCGCTTGCCGAAGTATTTGGATAGCTGGCGAGAACACTTCCATCAACTGGGTTGTAGCTATCAAAAGTTTTCGATGCATAAGTTTCCATGGCTAAAGACTAAACTTATTTCGTGCCAGAGTTAATACGCCCAAGTACTGTGTTGCCGGCTATTCGAAAATCAATAACAATTCACACCGCAGATGGCCTGAATTTGATTGGGGAAGTGGCCACACCGATCGGTAACCGAGTTGGGTCAATTCTCTGTCTGCACCCTCTTCCAACAGCTGGTGGAATGATGGACAGTCATATTCTGAAGAAAGCGGCTAACCGGCTGCCAAATATGTCAGGCATCGAAACTATTCGCTTCAACACTCGTGGTACCTCTTCTGATTCGGGAACCAGCGAAGGAATTTTTGGTGAAGGCTTAACTGAAAAATATGATGTTGAAGCCGCAATTAATTTTGCTTTCAATCAATTAGGAGTTGAAAAACTCTGGGTCATGGGCTGGTCATTCGGAACAGATTTGGCGCTTAAGTATGCAAGAGAGGCAAGAATCAAAGGGTTAATTTTATTGAGCCCACCTCTTCGTACTTCTGGAAATAGTGATCTTGAATTTTGGGCCAAGGATGGCAGGTCAATTACCGCTTTGATTCCAGAGCACGATGATTTTTTAAAGCCAGATGCAGCAGCAATTGCTTTCCAAGTCATTCCACAAATTAATTTAATAAACGTCGATGATGCAAAACATTTGTGGGTCGGAGAACCTTCGGTCTATCGTGTGCTTACCGAGATCGCAAAGATTATTGCGCCAGAGAGTTTGCCTCTACCTACCGAGTACTAATTCTTATCAGCCTGGGGATAGACAACTTCTTCAAGAATAAGAAGTACTGCGGCGGCAAGTGGCACTGCCAAGATTCCACCAACTAAACCAAGAAGAGAAGTTCCGATTAGTGCAGCAATAATTGTTACAAGTCCCGGTATTGATAGTGAGCGCTTCATGACTCTTGGGGTAAGAACATAATTTTCAAACTGGACATAAATTATGTATGAAGCGAGGGCAATGGCGGCGATAAGTGGCGAATCGGTAAGAGCAATCAAAGTAACTATGGTCATTCCAATAAAGTGACCAATCAACGGAATTAAACCGCAGACAAATACGACGAGAGCAAGCGCACCCTTATATGGCAAATCTAACGATAGACCAAGAATTAAAATGAAGATACTTGCAAAGAAAGAGATTGTTAATTGTCCACCAACGAAGGCGCCGACACGAAAGATGATTGCATCGCTTATTTTTGCTACTCGTTCGCGACGGCTTGCAGGAACCAGGCGGTAAGCATCCTGAGTTACAGTTGGAAGTGCGGCAAGGAAATAGAGAGTTAGAACGAGAATTGTAAGCATCGATAGTGCGCCTGAAATTACTGCCTTGCCAACTCCGATTACGCCACCGAATGCTCCAATTACAAACTTGCCATCTTTAATGGAGGATTGCACTTTGTTTTGAATGGTATCGATGATTCCATAATTAGTATTTAACTCATTGATTGTTGCATTGTTCTTTAGATCTGAAATCATCTGTGGCGCATTATTAATAAGAGCGTTTACTTGATCGATAATTAGGGGAGCAGCAACCCAGATAAAAACTCCAACAAAGGCAATTACAAGTGAAACTGTCGATGCAACAGCCTTAGCTCTATTAAGACCTCGACGTTGAATAAATAGGACCGCAGGGTTTAGCCCCATAGCGAAGAAGAGAGATATGACAATTAACACAAAAACTTGGCTGGCAGAGGCAAGAGCGCGGAGCAGAGTGATAGCAATTATCGCTCCCGATGCTGCGAGAAAACCAAAATAGAAAGGATGTGAATGATTTAGTGGTTCACCGACAGTGCCAAAGTCTTCAGGAGCAGCGGCCTTCTTCTTTCTTGCAAGAGTTGGTCGTTTAAGGATTGGTTTTAATTTTGCCATGGTCTTATTTTAACGGCGCGTTAACTCAAAATAGGAGAGAATGGCCTCGTGGCTGACCTACGAATAACTGGACTCGCAGAAGAGATGTCTTCGCTTGCTCGAATGCCTTGGTCTAAACAACTCGAGGAGTGGCCAGAAGATGCATCCCTCACAGATATGCGCGGTATTTCTCGCCATATTGTGCGACTTATAAAGGTAAATGCCAACCATGATTCACCAATCTTCGCAATCAAAGAGACTGTTCCAGAATTCGCAAACCGCGAGTATGCGCTCTTGCGTGAATTAAATAGCCGTGAAGCACCTTGTGTTGAACCCGTAGCGGTAATTGAAAACCGCCGAGACCTAGATGGCAATGAACTCCCTGCGGCGCTTGTGACGCATTACTTACCTTTCTCATTACCGTATCGCGTAATCCTTAGCGCCGAGATCACACCCCATGAAATTACAAATATGGCCAACGCGCTTGCTCTGCTCTTAGTTCGACTGCACTTGCTTGGATTTTGGTGGGGCGATTGCTCACTTTCAAATACTTTATTCCGCCGCGATGCCGACCAATTTGCGGCCTATCTTGTGGATGCTGAAACCGGAGAGTTCCAAACCCAACTTACTGATGGCCAACGCGAACATGATTTAGATATTTCACTTTTTAACGTTGCTGCCGAGCTCGAGGATTTAAAGATTGCGGGTGTTTTAACGGCCGATATGGATCCAGTGCGCGCTAGTGAAGGCGTTATAAAAAGATATCGCAGACTTTGGAAGGCGCTACGCGAACCACAAATTCTTGATCCAGATGATCGCCATGCGGTTGAAGGAGCAATGCGCCAACTTCAAGATCTCGGATTTGCAGTTGAAGAAGTTGAAGTATCAATCAATGGCGATAAGGGTGAATTAAAGTTTCAACCAAAACTTGTGGCTGCTGGTTATCATCAAAATCGCCTACTTGAATTACTCGGTATCCAGGCTGAAGAGTTTCAAGCAAAGCGTTTGCTCGCATCATTTGATCGCTTCCGCGGTCGTGAGGTGACACCGAAACCTCCGATTCATGACAGTGCGCGCCGTTGGCTTAGCGGCACCTATCACCACGTAATGAATCAAGTTCCAAGTGAATTACAAGATCGCGTTGAACAAACACAGATGTTCCATGAAATTCTCGAGCATCGCTGGTACATCGGGGAGCAAGCAGGTCATGATTTAGGTCTAGATTTTGCAACAAAGGATTACATTGAAAATATTCTGCCCTTTAGGACCTATGTCGGTGTGAGCGTTCCGGGGATACACGAACCTCCTTCAAAATAATTCTCAGCAGAATTCCAATGATATTTGACTAGTATTGACGCATGAGTTTGCCCCCACTGCCAAAGAATTTCGCAAGCGCAGTGGATCTAAGTAGCCTCGGTAAGCCACCGGCAGAAGAAATCGCAACGCCAGGAATTCCTGTCACACAATCCAATTTAGTTACCGAAGTATTGCCCGCATCAAATCAAAAAGTTGTAATTCTTATTTGTTGGTCACCGCGAAGCGCCGAAGCAATTTCGCTCCTTGAAATTATGGGCAAGTTCCAAGAGGCAGATCTACTTCCGAGTGGAGAGCCCGCCTGGATTCTTGGAACTGTAAATGTTGATACCGAAGTTCAAGTTGCCCAAGCGCTTCAAATTAAATCCGTTCCAATTGCTATTGCGATTATTCAAGAACAGATGGTTCCGCTATTTGAAGCAGTCCCAAACGCTGAACAAGTTCGCTTAGTAGTAGATAAAGTTATTGGACTTGCAGCAGAACGGGGCGTTGGTGAAGCGCTAGCTAAATCTGAAACCATTGAAATTCCAATGGAGCCTGAAGAGATTGCAGCAATGGATGCTATGGAAAAGGGTGATCTGGTTGGCGCGAAAGCTCAGTATGAAAAATGGTTAGCCCGCAAACCTGGAGATAATTTGGCAAAACTTGGCTTAGCCCAGACCGAGTTAATTATTAGAGTAAAGGATTTGGATCCTAAGGAAGTTTTAACGCTCGCAACCGTAAACCCAAATGAAATTTCCGTACAGTTAAAGGCTGCCGATGTCGAAATTGCCAGCGGGCGGAATAAAGAAGCTTTTACTCGCTTGATTCAATTAATAAAAGTTAGTACTGGTGACGATAAGAAAAGTGCTCGTGAACACTTACTTGAACTCTTCATGCTAGTTGACCCATCAGATCCGGATTTAATTTCGGCCCGTAAAGAACTCGCGAGTGCGCTCTATTGAAATCTAAATTCTCCAAAGCCGAACGTCGGGCACTCAATCTATTGTTCTTACCTTTTGGTGTTGGCGCGATGGCGACTTCTACAAGATTTCCAGAAATCCGCGACAACCTAGAACTAAATAATGGAGTTTTCGGAACATATCTAACCCTGGGTGGAATCGGCTCACTGATTTCCTTTATATTTGTTGGAAATATCGTTCATAAAATTGGAATCAAACCGGTAATTCTCGTGGCATCCACTGGTTTCTTTGGAACGTTGGCTGCTATTCCACATATTAAAAACCCATTGATTTTCTTGGCTACAAATATCTTGCTCGCTCTTTTCTGGGTCGCATTTCATATTTCCAATAATGGCCAAGCAATCCACCGCCAGGAGGAGATAGGTGAGTTGATTCTTCCTAAGTTGCATGGGCTATGGAGCCTTGGTGCGCTGCTAACTTCTATCCTTGCTATCGCAATAACTCCTTATGTTTCCCTTGCCTGGCATATAGATACCGTAATGTTTTTAATGTGGATCCCCACTATCTACGGAATCATGAAATCAGCACCATATTTCATAGATAAGTCAGATGATGAAACTGCGCTGCCAAGAGTCTCCTTCGCCGGTGTAATTGGATCGGTAAAGAGTCAACCGGTAATCGCAATTTCTATGGTTCTAGCCATGCAGATTGAATTCTCAATTCAAGATTGGTCTGCCATCTTCGCTCGAGATTCAATTGGTATGAGCGCATCAGCAAGCATCTATGGTTATACCGTCTTCATCGGTTCCATGATTATTTTCAGATTAAATGTCCAGCGCTTACATAAGGCCTTCTCTGAAGCACAACTACTTAAATTTCTTCCCTTGCTTGGCGGAACCGGCTTTATAGTATTTATTCCACTTGGAACAATAGTTGCAGAAAATAATACGAAATTTGGTTTTATTCTTGCCTTGCTTGGCTTCGCAATAGCGGGGTTCGGCTCTTCAATCTTGGCACCGACTCTCTTTGGGATTGCCTTTAGAACTTCGAGTCTGCCAAGCAGTGTCGTCGTTGCTCAACTCGGTTTAATCTCAGCGGTATTAACTTTCTTCATCAAAATTGTTATTTCCTGGGTCGCACAAGCCACTTCCGTGACAGTGGCACTTATGATTCCAGCACTTATGTTGCTTGCGACCTCGAGGTTTTCGCATCTAGGCCGCACTACAAAAGATTAATCAGCCAGAACCTTCGGTATTTCCTGGATCTGCTGCGCTGATGTCATTCAAGCGATATTTATCTAGCGCCTCTTGAACTACCTTGTTCTTAATTTCGCCCGCTTCAGCAAGTTGTGAAAGAGCCGCAACAACGATTGATTCGGCATCAACTTTGAAGTGACGGCGAAGTGCGCCACGAGTATCAGATAAACCAAAGCCATCGGTTCCAAGTGAATAGAAATCTTGCTCTACCCAAGGGGAGATTTGATCTTGCACTGCGCGCATGAAATCGCTTACCGCAATGACCGGACCATCTTGATCGCCCAACTTCTTAGTAATGTACGCGCTCTTCTTATCACTTGGATTTAGCAAGTTATGTCGATCTACTGCTAATCCATCGCGACGAAGTTCGTTCCATGAAGTGACTGACCAGACGTTGGCCGCGATACCCCACTCATCTGCGAGTAATTTTTGAGCTTTAACTGCCCAGTTCACAGCAACGCCAGATGCAAGTAGTTGAACTTTCTTCTTACCCTTAGTTGCAGGGGAGTAGAGATAAATTCCCTTAAGTAGACCATCAACATCCAAATTATCTGGTTGTGCTGGCTGCATATATGGCTCATTGTAAAGCGTTAAATAGTAATAAATATTCTCACTATTCTCGCCATACATACGATTCAAACCATCGCGAACAATATGTCCAAGTTCGTAACCAAATGCTGGGTCGTAACAAACGATTGCTGGATTTGTTGAAGCCAAGAGATGTGAATGTCCATCTTCGTGTTGCAGTCCCTCGCCATTTAGCGTGGTTCGGCCAGCAGTTGCACCGAGAACAAATCCTCGTGCCATCTGATCTGCCGCTGCCCAGAAAGCATCACCGGTGCGTTGGAAACCAAACATTGAGTAGAAGATGTAGAGCGGAATCATTGGAACATCGTGGGTTGAATATGAAGTTCCAACTGCGGTAAATGAGGCAGTCGAACCCGCTTCATTGATACCTTCATGGAGAATTACGCCCGAAGTAGATTCCTTATAGGAGAGCATAAGTTCGCGGTCTACTGAAGTGTAAGTCTGACCTTGTGGTGAATAAATCTTCAGCGATGGGAAGAGCGAATCCATTCCAAAGGTACGAGCCTCATCCGGAATAATTGGAACAAAGCGCTTACCCATATTTGGATCTTTCAATAAATCTTTTAGTAACCGCACAAAGGCCATAGTCGTTGCGATTTCCTGGTGCCCAGAACCACGGGTTACAGCATCGTAAGTTTCAATCGGTGGCTGAATAAGCGGGGCAGAGTCTTTGCGTCGAGATGGCATAGAGCCACCGAGTATTGAACGTCGTTCCATCATGTACTTGTATTCTGGAGAATCAACGCCTGGGTGATAATAAGGCGGGGTCTTGGCATCGATTTGTTCGTCGGTTAACGGAATCTGCAAAGTATCGCGGAAAGCCAGAAGATCCTCATGAGTCATCTTCTTCATCTGGTGCGTTGAATTACGAGCTTCAAAGTGTGAACCAAGAGTCCAACCCTTAATTGTTTTCGCAAGAATTACAGTTGGGCGACCATTATGTTCTGATGCTTGCTTATAAGCAGCAAACAATTTGCGATAATCATGGCCACCGCGCTTTAGCGCCCAGATTTTTTCATCTGACCAATCAGCAACCATTGCAGCAGTACGAGGATCGCGACCGAAGAAATGTTCACGAACGTATGCGCCTGATTCGGCCTTAAATGTTTGGTAATCACCATCGTTTGTCTTCGACATCAGATCAACAAGAGCGCCTTCACGATCCATCGCTAGCAATTCATCCCATTCGCGGCCCCAAATAACTTTAATTACATTCCATCCGGCGCCACGGAAAATAGATTCAAGTTCTTGAATAATTTTGCCGTTACCGCGGACCGGACCATCAAGGCGTTGCAAGTTACAGTTAATTACAAAAGTTAAATTATCTAAACCTTCGCGAGCAGCAAGACTAATTGCGCCAAGTGTTTCTGGCTCATCACATTCGCCGTCTCCAAGAAATGCCCAGACATTCTGATCGCTCGTATCTTTAATTCCACGGCCTTGTAGATAACGATTGAAGCGCGCTTGGTAAATCGCGTTGATTGGTCCGATACCCATCGAAACAGTTGGGAACTCCCAGAACTCTGGCATCAAACGAGGATGTGGATATGAAGAAAGTCCACCACCTTCATGTGAAAGTTCTTGACGGAAGCCATCCATCTGATGTTCAGTTAAGCGCCCTTCAAGAAATGCACGTGCATACATTCCGGGACTTGCATGTCCTTGATAAAAAATTTGGTCTCCGCCACCAGCATGATTTCTGCCGCGGAAGAAATGATTAAATCCAACTTCATATAGCGATGCAGAAGATGCATATGTAGAAATATGTCCGCCAACACCAATTCCTGGACGTTGTGCGCGGTGAACCATAATCGCGGCGTTCCAACGCATAAATGCGCGGATGCGACGTTCGATCGCTTCATCACCAGGGAAATCTGGTTCTTGTTTTGGTGGAATTGTATTTATGTAATCAGTTGCGCGAAGCGCTGGTACTCCAAGATTATTTTCACCGGCACGGTCCAACATTGCGAGCATTAAGTAACGTGCGCGAACTGGGCCAGCGCTCTTTAATACGGCATCGAGCGATTGCTTCCACTCTGCGGTTTCCGCAGGATCGGTGTCGACTAGCTGATCGATTAAGTGGTCAGGGGCCTGGTCGTTTGCGCTCATGGCGTTATCTTTCCATGAATTTGGCGCTAACTTTCCACTTAAATTCCACTCTATTTTTATGCCCCTCTTGCGCAATTGGCAAAGGTTCGGTGGACTTCTCCTATTCTCGAAAGGAGGCAGAACCCCGATGGGGGTAGATCTGATTGTTGAACGTCTCGCTCTTGAACCAGGAGAGTTGATTCTAGAAATCGGACTCGATTCCGATTGTGACAACGAATTTCGCAGTGCCATAGAAAAGCGAACTGGTACAAAATTCATTGAAGATGCTGCAACTGAAGTTGTCGATGCCGTCCTTTTCTGGTGGCGAGATGGCGATGGCGATCTAGTTGATGATTTGATGGATGGCCTCACATATTTATCTGAAACCGGACCAATCTGGCTTTTAACTCCTAAGGTAAATCGCGATGGTCATGTCGAGCCAAGTGATATTCAAGAAGCTGCCCCAACAGCTGGACTCTCACAGACGGTATCCTTCTCCATCGGTACAGATTGGACTGCAACTAAATTGGTTGCCAGAAAAGCCAGTCGCAAGTAATTAGGAGAGAACATGTCGCTAGCAATTGGATCACCGGCACCAGAATTTAATTTAACTGATCAACATGGTGCAAAAATTTCACTATCATCTTTCAAAGGTTCAAAGAACGTTGTAGTTCTTTTCTATCCCTTCGCATTCTCAGGTACTTGCACTGGCGAATTATGTGGGCTGCGCGATGATTTAGCAGCATTCCAAAATGAAGATGTGCAATTAATCGCAATCTCTTGCGATCCAATGTATGCGCAGAAAGCATTTTCCGAAAAAGAAGGTTATAACTTCCCAGTTCTCGCGGACTTCTGGCCACATGGCGCAGCAGCTAAGGCTTTCGGTGTCTTTAACGAAGATCACGGTTGTGCAATACGTGGAACTTTCATTATCGATAAGGCTGGTGTTCTTCGCTGGCAGGTAGTAAATGGCCTCGGAGATGCGCGTAACTTGGTTGATTACAAGGCAGCGCTCGCAGCACTGTAATAACTAGTGCATTGAATTTTTAATACTGCCAATCTGCAGGTAGAGTGCGGCAGTACGTTTGGGGTGGTTAGCTCAGTGGTAGAGCGCCTCGTTTACACCGAGGATGTCGGGGGTTCGAAACCCTCACCGCCCACCAGATAGAAATTCCGCAGCTGTCTTTTCAAAGATAAGTTCTAAGCCATCTTCTGGGTCCATTTGTTCCCCAACTTTTGTAAAACCCAATTTGTTAATTATGTGCATTGATGGCTCGTTATCAGGGGCAACCGTATAGCGAAGAATTTTGACATCACTTCGCTTGCAAATCATTCCCCACATTCCAAGCAGCAATTCCATTCCGAATCCCTGATTCTGCTCTTCTGGAACTATGCCAAACCCAATCTCAATCATTCCCTTTTCATCTGGGAAATCATGAAAACCAGCGGACCCGACAACTTCACTATCACTTTTACTAATAGCAAGAATTAGACCAATCTCAGCAAAACTTGGCTCCTGCTTAACTTTAGGGATTCTAAAAGCTAGAGGACTTGGCCCCTCAACTAAATGTTTGTGAGGATTAGTGAAGCCCTCCCACTTAGGTTCAATGCCCGCTTCAAAATCTGAATAATTAGCCAACGATAAAGGTTGACAGCGAAGACGGTTGGTTTCAAAGATTTGCATAGTTGTATTATTCCAAAAAATCCCTAAAATAGGAGATGGTTCAAGAGCTAAAAATAGTCGCCTAAAGGTCGCGAGAAAATGTTTATAGAAATATAGACGAAACCCTCACCGCCCACCAAATAAAAATAATTACATATAAGTTGGATTTAAAGTCTCGAGCGAGAGTGAGGTCTATGTGAAAGCCTCTGTTTCTGACCAGAATAACCTCATCGAATTACAACGTATCGATACTGCGATTATGCAGGCAACGCACAAATTGAAAACTCTGCCAGAGCGCGAACAACTCACTGCAATTCTTGCCCGGCTTTCCACAAGCGATGAGCTTCTCGTTGTGGCCGAGGCCGAACTCGCTGATGTAACTATTGATTTACGCAGAAGTGAAGTTGATGTTGAATCTGTTGCAGATCGTATGGCGAAGGATGAAGCCAGACTTTCAGGTGGAAGCGCCTCTCCTAAAGAGCTAGAACAGTTGCAACACGAGTTAGCGACGCTTGCAAAGCGCAAGGCTGAACTCGAAGATGGCGAATTAGAAATCATGATGAACGTTGATGCTGCGAAGGAGAAAGTTGCAGTCATAACGAGCGATGAAGAGGGCTTGAAGAAGTTAGAGCTTGAGATAAATATTCGACTAGAGAATGCAGTCACAGAATTGGATCGAGAGATTGCACTAAAGAAGTCCGAGCGTACTTTATTGGCACCAAAAATTGATGTAGCTCTAATTGAATTGTATGAAAAAGTTAAAGCAAGTGGCGGAGGAATCGGGGCTGCGCTTTTGATTGGCAATACTTGCGATGGCTGTCGCCTTGCTATCAATGCAGTTGAGATGGATCGCATTAAATCTTTGGATTCTGAGGAAGTTTTGCGCTGTGAAGAATGCCGACGAATCTTGGTACGAATTTAAATGGGCCGCACTTTTATTATTTCTGCCGATGGTGGCTCACGTGGAAATCCTGGTCCCGCTGCTTATGGCGCTGTGGTTTCGGAAAATGGAAAAATTTTGCATGAACTATTCGAAACTATTGGGATTGCAACGAACAATGTTGCCGAATATAGCGGGCTCCTTGCCGCGCTCCGTAAGGTAAATGAGATTGACGCAACTGCAACTGTTGAAGCGCGAATGGATTCTAAGTTAGTTGTTGAACAGATGTCGGGGCGTTGGCAGATAAAGCATCCGGATATGCGCGAGCTTGCGAAGTTGGCTCGTGATGCCCATCCCCATGAATTGGTAACTTATAAATGGATCCCACGCGATGAAAATTCACATGCTGATCGCCTGGCAAATAAAGCCCTAGATGGCGATGTAAGTACTGATGCACCACTGCAGAAGAACTTTTTAGTTGAGCGCCTTGTTTCTGGTGAAAAGCCAACTGTTATTTATTTTGTAAGACATGGTGAAACTATTCTGACACCAGAACGACGCTTTTCTGGTGGCGATGGATCAGATCCAGAACTTAGTGCCGAAGGAATTGCTCAGGCAGAAGCGGTTGCAAAAGAGCTTGCTGCGCGCAAGGCAGATTTGTTAATAGTTTCGCCAATGGTTCGTGCCGTGCAAACAGCAGAACGAATTGCAAAAGCAACTGGCTTAAAAATCGAATTAGATGAGGCTTGGCGGGAAGCGGGCTTTGGCGAATGGGATGGTTTAAAGATTTCGGAAGTTAAAGAACTTTATCCAAATGAATGGTTGTCCTGGGTTTCAAGTGCCGCGGCTCCAGCGGGATCAGGTGGCGAATCTTATGAAGATGTTGCGGCAAGATCTGAACTTGCACTTACTAATCTAGTTTTAGAACATCCAGGAAAAACAATTATTGTTGTTACGCACAATTATGTAATCAGATCACTTGTAACTCTGGTAATTGGTGCTCCGATAGAGAGCGTCTTCCATCTTGATGTATTGCCGTGCAGTATCACTACTGTAAATACGTGGGCATCAGACGGATTACGTGCACTTCGTGGCTTAAGTGAGCGAAGCCACCTTAAATAGCTTTTCACCCTAAAATTAGCTCAACCAACCTTGTAATAACCTTGCAATAACCTTGTAAAGGTCCAAGTGCATGACTAATGTTCACAGGATGCATCCAGAGAGAGTTGGGGACACAGGGCTAGTTAGTCGAAGCCCCAGGGAACTCGCTTGGCGTCGTTTTAGGTCAAACAAGATTGCAATACCTTCCGCGCTAGCTTCATTTTCAATTGCCTTTATCGCAATCTTTGCACCTGTCATTGCCTGGGTAATCAATGTCAGTCCAACCGAACGTGATGCAAACGCTATTACTGCGCGCGGAGAAACAATTGGAAGCCTTGGTGGAATAAGTTGGGATCACCCACTAGGTGTTGAACCGGGAATTGGTTATGACTTACTTGCTCGCCTGATGTATGGCTCGCGTATTTCTTTTATGGTTGCTGTGATTTCTACATTTGCAACTGTCGCAATCGGTTTAATGATTGGAATAATTGCCGGTTATTACCGAGGACGCGTTGATGCGATTTTCGGACGCTTTACCGATTTTCTATTGTCATTCCCATCTTTTTTTATGATTATTGCGCTAAGCGTTCCCATGATCCAACGGATTGAAAAATCTGGGATAGCAAGGGATAACGGCGCTAGAATTCTCTACCTAATTATTATTCTCTCCTTCTTTGGTTGGCCTTACTTTTCAAGAATTATTCGCTCCCAAGTTTTGTCGCTGCGTGAGCGAGATTATGTAATCGCTGCTCGAGCCCTCGGCGCGTCCAACCGTCGAATTATTTTTAAAGAGTTATTGCCGAATCTTTGGACACCAGTAATCGTTTATGTCTCACTCGCGCTTCCGGGCTATCTGGCGGCGGAGGCAGTCTTTTCATACCTCGGCATAGGCGTACAACCACCGTCTGCTACGTGGGGGCTCATCATCGCGGACTCAACTAAATACATTTTAAATGAGCCAACCTATTTCTTTGTCCCCGCCATATCGTTAATCTTGGTTGTACTGTCCTTCAATTTATTGGGGGATGCAATTCGAGATGCACTAGATCCAAAGTCAGAGCAGAGTTAAAAAGTAATACAAACCAAGGCTATAAAAAGGAGAGAGAATGGCAAGAGTCAAAAAATCAACTAGCATCGCAATCGTTGCGGTTCTAGCACTTGCAGTCGTTGCAGGCGGACTAGTGAAGATGAGCAGCGGTGGTTCATCAAAGGGTGGAACGATCACTTATTTGACTCACTCCGAAGCTTGGACACACGCTGATCCAAACCGTAACTACACCGGTCAACACATTGCTTGGTTCGGTTCATATCTACAACGCACACTTACTGCTTATGCACGTGCCGAAGGTTCTGCTGGTTCAGCTGTTGTAGCTGACCTTGCAACCGATACAGGTCGCTCATCAAATGGAAATAAGACATGGGAATTTACACTTCGTGATGGCGTTTCATTCGAAGATGGTTCTGCAATCACTTGTGAAGATATTAAGTACGGTGTTTCACGTACCTTCGCAACCGATGTAATCACCGACGGTCCTACCTATGCAATTGGAATGCTTGATATTCCATCAGCAGAAGATGGTTCATCTGTTTACAAGGGTCCATATGCAACCGAAGGAAATGACACAGCTGCTTACGATAAGGCTGTTACATGTTCTGAAGATAACAAGACAGTTACATTTAACTTGAAGCGTGCAGTCGGCGACTTCAACTACACAACTACTTATCTTTCATTTGGGCCTGTTCCAAAGGCTTCAGATAAGGGTGATGCTTACGATATGGCTCCAGTATCTTCTGGTCCATACAAGATCGAGAAGTACAAGGCTAAGGATGAAATGGTTCTTGTCCGCAATACAAATTGGGATAAGAAGTCAGATCCAATTCGCAACGCATTCCCAGACCGCGTAGTTGTTCGCTTTGGTTTGGCTGAAGAAGTTCGCGATCAATTGGTTCTAAATGATTCTGAAAAGAACTCAATGTCACTCGATGCAGTATTGCCAACAAACTTGCCAACAGTCTTCGATGATGATGGTAAGCCAAATAGTAAGTTTGCAGCTCGTGCACTTAACGTCTACGACCCTTATGTAACTTACTCAGCAGTTAACGTTAAAAAGGTTCCTTGCTTAGATATTCGCAAGGCCATTTACTATGCACGTGATTACGCTGGATTGATTCAGCTTGGTGGCGGCGCAGCATTCGGTGGAGATCCTGCAGATGGTGTAATCAAGCCTCTGATGGGCCTTGACTATGCAAAGGTAACTGGACTTGATGAGTTCAAACCTGAAGGTAATGCTGAAGCAGCAAAGAAATATATGGATGCCGCAAAGAGTGCGTGTCCAGATGTTTATGCGAAGGCAACAGATCCAAAGCGTGGACTTTACTTCGACTTTGCAGATACAGACACAAATAAGAAGTCTGCTGCAATCTGGATTGATTCAATGAAAAAGAATGCAGGCATAACAATGAAGTTCAACTACATTGAAGCCGGTTCTTACTATGCAGTTGTTCTAGATCAGACTAAGCAGGGCGATCTTTCTCGCGCTGGTTGGGCACCTGACTGGGCAAATGCCTCAACAGTAATTCCAGAACTCTTCACTGAAACTGGTGGATTCCCAATGTCACAGAACTGGGGAGATCCTGCTTACAAGGCATTTAAAGAGAAATCAGATGCTGCCTTGTCAGAACCAGATCGCAAGAAGCAAGGAAAGATGTGGGCAGAGCTCAATCAATATGTAATGGATCAAATGTGGGTTATTCCTGGCGTATTCTCAAAGACACAAGAAGTTTGGGGCTCCGGCCTCGGCGGTGTGTTCTTCTGGGAGCCACAGGGTGCGCCATCATTCGGTGACATCTACATCAAGTAAGTAATATGTAAATACGAAGGTGGGTGCGGGAGTGAAATATCTCTCGCGCCCACCTTCTATGTAATGAATAACAATTTGATTAAAGGAGTAATTTAGGTCCGTGTTTGCATATATTTCCAGACGGCTAGCCGTTTCACTCCTAATTCTTTTAACTGTGAGTTTCGCGGTTTATGTTATTTTTGCATTTCTTCCTTTTGATCCAGCTGCGCTTACCTGCGGAAAGAATTGCAATGACCCTGGAATCATCGAAGCCAACCGGCATCGTCTCGGTTATGATTTACCGTTCTTCACTCAGTATTTCTTATTTTTAAAGGGACTTTTTCTTGGGCGCTCATTTGGTGAAGGTGCGGCAATGATTAACTGCCCCGCCCCATCACTTGGGTATTCATTCCAACAACATGCCTGCGTTACAAACCTGATTGGCGAAGCCCTTCCAGTTACTTTCTCGCTCGCTATCGGCGCAATCTTTATGTGGTTGGCACTCGGCATAGGACTTGGAATTCTTGCCGCAAGATTCCGTGGACGCATTGTTGATCAATTAAGCACGATATTTGTTCTAATCGGAACTTCACTTCCAACATTCTTAACTGGACTTTTACTGATGGTTTTTGTTGTTATTCGTTGGCATTTGATTCCATTCCCTTCGGGCAACTACACGTCATTTTTAGAGAATCCATTTGAGTGGGCACAAATTTTATTCTTGCCTTGGTTGACCCTGGCATTTGCATATGCCGCCCTTTACACAAGATTTGTTCGAAGTTCTGTTATTGATACTTCAAACGAAGATTACATTCGTACTGCACGCGCAAAAGGTTTGTCTGAGAGTGTAATTCTAGGCAAGCACACACTTCGTGCCGCATTGGCGCCGATCGCAACAATGGCGGGTTTAGATTTCGCAGGGCTACTTGGTGGCGCGATTTTGACTGAATCAGTTTTCAATCTTCCTGGACTCGGGCGACTTGCGATTAGTGCGGTCGTTAAATATGACTTACCGATCATTGTTGCGACAACGTTATTAGCAGCTTTCATCGTTGTAATCATGAACTTAATCGTAGATATCCTCTATGCATATATAGACCCTCGGGTTCGCGTAGCATGACCCTTCTTAAAGTTGAAAACTTATCGGTTGATTTTCCAACGCCAGATGGTTTGGTTTCCGCAGTTCATGAAACCTCTTTTGAAATTAGCGCTGGCGAAACTCTTGCAATAGTTGGTGAATCCGGGTCAGGAAAGACCGTTACTAACTTGGCTCTGATGGGGCTGATTCCTCCGCGCACAGCAAATATTTCAGGTTCTGCAAAGTTCGAATCTCATGCTGGACCAATTGATTTACTTTCGATGGATAGAAACGAACTTAGGCAATACCGCGGTAAAGATATTGCGATGATATTCCAGGATCCGATGTCAGCGCTGCACCCGTTCTACACGATTGGGGACCAAATTATTGAAGCCCATCAAATTCATAACAAAGTTGATTTAAAGGTAAGTAAAGCGCGAGCAATTGAATTGTTAGAACTGGTTGGAATTCAAGGTGCTGATACTCGGATCAAAGCCTTCCCTCATCAATTCTCTGGTGGTATGCGCCAGCGCGTAATGATTGCTATGGCTCTAGTTAATAATCCATTGCTCTTGATTGCCGATGAGCCGACCACTGCGCTAGACGTTACGGTGCAAGCCCAGATAATTAAATTATTAGAAGATTTACAGAAAGAATTTAAGATGGCGATGATTTTAATTACTCACGACATGGGAGTAGTCGCCGGTGCTGCTGACCGGGTAAATGTCATGTATGCGGGGCGTATAGTTGAGAGCGCCAACGTCAGAGATTTATACGCAAATCCTCTGATGCCATACACCCAAGGGCTACTCGCATCTGTTCCTAGAATGGATCGACCACATACGAATCGTCTTTCTGCTATTCCCGGACAACCACCTTCAATGATTGCGTTGCCATCTGGGTGTTCGTTCAACCCACGATGCGGACGCAAGGATGAAGTCGGCGCAAATAAATGTGAAACCCAGATGCCTGAATTAACACCAAGAGGTATCGGGCATCTCTCACGATGCTTCATTGGGGAGGGCGCATGAGCTCGCCAATAATTGAAGTTAAAGATTTACAAAAATTTTTTCCACTAGCTTCACAAGGAATTTTCTCGCGAGTAAAAGGTGATAACAAAGCGGTTAATGGGGTTAGTTTTTCAATCAACCAAGGTGAAACACTCGGCTTGGTGGGCGAATCCGGTTGTGGAAAATCAACTGTCGGCCGCACTATTTTAAAGTTATATGAGCCAACATCAGGATCAATAACTTTTGAGGGTGAGGATATATCCAAGTATTCAAATGGCAAGATGAAGCCACTGCGCACAAAGATGCAGATGATCTTCCAGGATCCATATTCGTCACTAAATCCACGCCACACCATTGGCTCGGTTATTGCTGCCTCTTATGAAATTCAGAACATCACTCCTGATGGTGGCGTAAAGAAGGCTGTTCAAGAACTTATGGAGCGGGTCGGGCTAAATCCCGAGCACTACAACAGGTATCCACATGAATTCTCTGGTGGCCAACGCCAACGAATTGGTATTGCTCGTGCACTCGCGATGAAGCCAAAGTTTATTGTTTGTGACGAACCAGTATCAGCACTTGATGTTTCGATTCAAGCACAAGTAATTAACCTGCTTGAAGATCTGCGAGATGATTTCGGCCTTTCTTATCTTTTTATTGCCCATGATTTATCTGTGGTGCAACATATTTCAGATCGAGTTGCTGTGATGTATCTCGGCAAAATTATGGAAGTTGCTGATGTTGAAAATATTTATAACTCACCACACCACCCATATACAAAAGCTTTACTTTCAGCAGTGCCACTTCCTGATCCGTTATTGGAAGAGAAGCGCGAACAAATAGTTTTATCAGGTGATCTACCAAATCCAGCAAATCCACCAAAGGGTTGCGTATTTAATACCCGTTGTTGGAAGGCGCAGGAAGCCTGTTTCACAACAGAACCGTTGCTACTTCAGGTTGGTTCATCGCAAGTTGCTTGTCATTTCCCTGAATAGCGTCGCCTTTCATTCGAAGTAAAGGCACGATATTCTCGCCAAATGAGTGATCCGAACTATTCATCCCGAATCTTGCATGCCGCAACTGGCTCAAAGTTAACAGCCAAGGGCTGGGGCCAAGAAGCTGCGATTCGAATGTTGCACAACAATTTGGATCCTGCTGTTGCCGAACATCCAGAAAGACTTGTTGTCTATGGTGGTACCGGAAAAGCTGCACGTAACTGGCCCTCATTTGATGCGATTGTTAAATCACTTACAAATTTAAGCGATGATGAGACTCTGCTCGTGCAATCTGGAAAACCAGTTGGCGTATTCCAAACCCATGAGTGGGCGCCACGAGTATTAATCGCAAATTCAAATTTAGTTGGGGACTGGGCGAACTGGCCCGAATTTCGTCGCCTCGAACATCTTGGCTTAACTATGTATGGTCAAATGACAGCAGGTTCTTGGATCTACATCGGAACTCAAGGAATTCTGCAGGGAACATATGAGACATTTGCTGCAGTTGCCGCAAAGAAATTTAACGGAACCCTGCAAGGAACTCTGACTCTTACTGGGGGATGCGGAGGAATGGGTGGCGCCCAACCGCTAGCGGTAACAATGAATGGTGGGGTTTGCTTAGTAATTGATATCGACAAGTCACGGCTAGAGAAGCGAATTCAAACCAGGTATTTAGATGAAATCGCTGACAATCTAGATGATGCGATTGCGCGAGTTTTAAAGGCGAAGAGTGATCGACGTCCGCTATCAGTAGGACTTGAAGGCAATGCCGCAGAACTTTTCCCACTGTTGCTATCAATGGATGTTCCTATCGATATCGTCACTGATCAAACTTCAGCACATGATCCATTTTCCTATGTACCAATTGGTGTAGATGTTCATGATGCCGAGCAACTAGCGAAAGATAAACCAGAAGATTTCACAAAGCGTGCCAAAGAATCAATGGCGAAGCATGTCGAAGCGATGGTTGGTTTTATGGACAAGGGCGCAGAAGTATTCGATTATGGAAATTCAATTCGCGATGAAGCTCGTCAAGGTGGATTTAGCCGCGCTTTTGCCTTTCCTGGTTTCGTGCCGGCATATATTCGTCCGCTATTTTGCGAAGGTAAAGGTCCATTTAGATGGGTTGCACTTTCTGGTGATCCAAAAGATATTTATCGCACAGATAAAGCTGTACTTGATCTCTTCCCAGAAAACGAAGGCTTGCACCGTTGGATAACAATGGCGCAAGAGAAAGTTGCCTTCCAGGGTCTGCCAGCTCGTATTTGTTGGCTTGGATATGGCGAACGCGATAAAGCAGGTTTGGCATTTAATGATTTAGTTGCAAAGGGCGAAGTATCTGCCCCGATTGTTATTGGTCGAGATCATTTGGATTGTGGTTCTGTTGCATCTCCATACCGTGAAACTGAAGCGATGCTAGATGGCTCTGATGCAATTGCGGATTGGCCACTTCTAAATGCGATGGTAAATATTTCATCTGGTGCATCTTGGGTTTCTTTGCACCACGGTGGTGGTGTTGGCATGGGACGTTCCATTCACTCTGGTCAGGTTTCAGTTGCCGATGGCACAAAGCTTGCAGCACAGAAATTAGCGCGAGTATTAACAAATGATCCAGGTATGGGTGTTATTCGTCATGCTGATGCTGGTTATGACATTGCAGTTGATACCGCGAAAGAACGCCATGTTCACGTGCCGATGTTAGATATCGAATAATTAGGAATAGAACCCATGACTAGCAAACTTTTTTACAACATTGGCCAACTTGTAACGAATGATCCGCTGCATGATGGTACAAAACTCGGAGTAATAGATAAAGCGGCGTTACTAATTGAAGATGGTGTTGTTGCTTGGGCTGGCCCAGAAGATGAGGCACCAACTCATCACATTAAGAAAAAGATTGATGTTAATGGCCGCGCATTAATTCCTGGCTTTGTAGATAGCCACAACCATATGATTTTTGCGGGGGACCGCAGCAAAGAATTTCGTGCACGCATGCTTGGCGAGAGTTATTCGGCTGGTGGCATCGCTCATACCGTTGAAAAATCGCGAGCTGCAAGTGATGAGACCTTGCGCCTTAATGCGCAATCACTTTTTGACGAAGCATATTCAAGTGGAACTACAACAATTGAATGCAAGTCAGGCTATGGCTTAACAGTTAATGATGAACGTCGATCATTGGAAATTGCCCAAGAGTTTACTGATGAAACTACATTCCTTGGCGCACACGTTGTTCCCGTTGAATATAAGACAAATCCTAAAGATTATGTGGATTTAGTTTGCGGAAAGATGCTTGAGGCAGTTCTTCCACATGCGAAATGGATCGATGTTTTCTGCGATAAGGGTGCCTTCTCGGTTGAAGATGCCCGTACGATCTTGCAGGCCGGAATGGGTAAGGGGCTTCTCCCAAGGTTGCATGCAAATCAAATTCAAGAAGGCGGTGGCGTTCGACTTGGTGTTGAACTCGGAGTCGCCTCAGTCGATCATGTTTCACACATCAGCGTCAAAGATATTGAAGCGCTATCTAAATCAAAGGTAGTTGCAACTTTGTTGCCTGGTGCTGAATTCTCTACGCGCTCTGTTTATCGCGATGTCAGGCCGTTATTAGAAGCAAGCATTACCGTCGCACTCGCATCTGATTGCAATCCCGGAAGTTCCTACACAACCAATATGCCATTCATAATTGCAGTCGCTGTTCGCGATATGCATTTCTCACCAGAACAAGCGCTCTGGTCTGCGACTCTAGGTGGAGCCAAAGCTTTACTTCGCGAAGATGTTGGCCATCTATCTGAAGGCGCAAGCGCTGATTTTTCAATCTTAAAGTCCGCTTCATATATCCACTTGGCATATCGTCCCGGTGTTAACTTAATAGAACAGGTATGGCGCAATGGCCTCCAAATCAGATAAGACTGTAACGCTTTCAACTTCGGGCGTTACCTTCGAAGATGTAATCAACGTTGCCAGGTTTGGTGCCAAAGTAGATCTCTCATCTGAATCTGTTCTCGCAATCAAAGCCTCTCGTAAATTCATTGATGAGTACGCGGCGGGCGGAGTTCCGATTTACGGAGTCTCAACTGGCTTCGGCGCTCTTGCTAATCGCCATATTGATGTTAAAGATCGAACGCAATTACAGAAATCTTTAATCCGTTCACATGCTGCAGGAGTTGGCCCAGCGGTTGAACGCGAAGTGGTGCGCGCCCTTATGTTCTTGCGTCTTAAGACAATGACAACTGGTCGCACTGGTGTTCGTGTAGAACTTGCCCAACAATATGCAGATTATTTAAATTCCGGCATCACACCATTCGTTCCTGAATTCGGTTCACTTGGTTGCAGCGGCGACCTTGCACCACTTTCACATTGTGCACTTGCGATTATGGGTGAAGGAATGGTCCATGATGCAAACGGTGTCGAAATGACGGCGATGCAAGCGTTAGATAACGCTGGCCTTAAGCCGATTGAACTTGAGGCAAAAGAGGGTCTTGCTCTAATTAACGGAACCGAAGGCATGCTTGGCATGTTGATTATGGCTTGCTCTGATTTGTATCAACTTGCAACTGTTGCCGACATAACTGCAGCGATGAGTATTGAAGGGTTACTTGGAACCGACCGGGTCTTCGCGCCAGAACTACACGGCCCACTTCGCCCACAAGTTGGTCAAACAATTAGTGCAGCTAACATATTTGCGCTACTAAAAGGATCTGGGCTTGTTGCCTCTCATCGTGAAAATGATTCCAGAGTTCAAGATGCATATTCACTTCGCTGTGCACCACAAGTTGCTGGCGCTGTGCGCGACACAATTGATTACGCCTCTCTTATCGCAACCCGCGAACTAGCAAGTGCAATTGATAATCCAGTTGTGTTGGCTGATGGCAGCGTCCAATCAAATGGAAACTTCCATGGCGCGCCAGTTGGTTACGTTTTAGATTTCCTTGCGATTGCCGCTACCGATCTTGGTTCAATTGCTGAACGTCGCACCGACCGTGCACTAGATCAAAATCGTTCCGCTGGATTGCCACCATTCTTGGCTCATGATCCTGGTGTCGATTCAGGTTTGATGATTGCGCAATATACCCAAGCTGGTTTAGTTAGCGAGAACAAAAGACTTTCAACTCCAGCGAGTATCGATTCGATTCCGAGTTCTGGAATGCAAGAAGATCACGTTTCAATGGGTTGGGCGGCAGCGCGCAAACTTCGCAAGGTTGTGGAAAATACTGCACGAATTTTGGCAATCGAACTTGTTACATCTGCCCGCGCAATTGAAATGCGTGAAGGCTTAAAACCATCACCAGCAACTGGAAATGTAATTAAGAAATTGCGCACAAAAGTTGGGGGAGTCGGGCCAGATCGATTCTTATCGCCAGAACTTGAGGCTGCTGTTGCTATGGTTCAGAGCGGTGAGATATCTAAAGCCGCTAGAGAGATCTTGCCAAACTTAAGTTAGCGCGAAGCCAGACCTGCAGCTGCTTCTAGAACAAGCAGTGCCGCTAGTCGAATTGTGCGTTGGTCTGGGGCATCAAGCGCCGCATCGATCTCAGTAATATCGATTGCGCGGACCCGCTTATCACTTGCCAATAAACGTGTTGCTTCGCGAATCTCATCAGCGGATATACCACCAGGAACAGAAGCAGGACAGGCTGGGGCAACA
>Ga0209086_10000186_pt1 | contig 54854 bp, 44 predicted proteins | sample M_130207_XF_Meta_FD_187312 | JGI IMG/M metagenome (GOLD analysis project Ga0209086, IMG submission 187312) | Freshwater microbial communities from Lake Montjoie, Canada to study carbon cycling - M_130207_XF_MetaG (SPAdes) (version 2) | ecosystem: Environmental > Aquatic > Freshwater > Lake... | reverse complement strand
TAATTCGAGACCTTTGTCTAAATCTTTTACACTGATTTTTTTCTTTTCGTCTTTATTCATACAAAACACACGTTTGCTATGAGCGATTTTTGTTTTTGCTAAAAGGGTTTCAATATCGCGACCAAAAAATTTGAAACATTCTTTATTTTTCTTAAACCATTCTCCATTTATTTTCGCAGATTCATCAATAGACCACCCAATATCACCCACCTTTTTCAAAAATATATTATATAAATCTTCGCCATCATATTCATCTGTTTTAAAACGCCAAGTGAATCTAGAATCGAGGCCTTGATTATAATCAAAAAAGCATTCTTTTAATTCGCTTTCATAGCCAGCGATAATCACCATTAAATTTTCTTTATTATCGCTTAACGCCTCACATAAAGTGTCGATACATTCTTTTGAGAAACTATCGCGTTTTTCAGAGTTACCTAAGGCATATGCTTCATCAATAAAAAGCACACCACCCAAGGCTTCTTTGATTACGTCGCGCGTTTTCAATGCGGTTTGTCCCAAATATCCAGCAATTAAATCGCTGCGAGTAACTTTTTTAAAGGTGCCTTTATTCAATATACCGATTTTGCTGTATAATTTACCCATAATTTTGGCGATTTCGGTTTTACCGGTTCCTGGAGGTCCGTAAATCACCGTATGCATGAAATCACCGGAATTATCCTTATTTTTATGTAATTCTTGAATAAAATATATGATTTGATCGACAATATTGGTTTTAAGATCCTTCATGCCAATCATATTATTTAATTCGTCTAAGGGTACCTTTATGTCGTGTAATATTTTCATATTAATATTGTAATCAGTGTCGTCACAAATAGGATATGTTTCGATTAGTTTTAAAATATCAGAAATATTATTCAATTCGGCGTCAATATGAAGCAATTTTTTACTATTTGGTGGCGGCGGCGGCTCTGTATTTATATAATGGGACTTTTTATATATTTCATGTATTTTTTGTATTTTATGTATTTTGTTGTAATAAATTTCGGAAGGCGTATGAACATTCGTGGAGTATATATTTGGATCATGTAATTGTATTTGAGCCATAATTACATCTGTCGGAGTTTGACCGGTAAATCCACTCGTGTTTATATTGTTAAAATGATGATTTGATTTTTCAATAAACGAATCAATGACATCTTTTTCTTCGTCTTTTTCTTCTTCCTTTTCTTCTTTTTCATCCTTTTTTTCTTCCTTTTCTTCTTTTCTTTCGTCTTTTTCTTCGACCTTTTTACTAAGTTTACATGTGCTTTGGTCAATACTAATTAAAAATTTATTATAATTATTAATTCGAGCAGTATTATTTGATATATTTTGTTCATTTTTATTCATTATTAACTTATTATATTTACAAAGGTTCATTTATATTATTTTTCATGTATATTATTACTATATCATCCAATATCATCCAATATCATCCAATATCCTCCAATATAATCCATCTAACGTTTATATTTATTATTAAAACAATTTAAAAATAAATTGAAATGTAAAATAGTGGTAACTATGATGTCAAATATAAATATAGATAAAGGAAAAATGAATCCGGCTTTAAATAAAATAAATGACACAAATGATATATTTGACATTCAGAATGACCAATATATTGAAACTCCATGGGAGATTATCGAACAATATTTCAAGGGACAGCATCTTGAAAGATTGGTAAGACATCAACTAGAATCGTATAATAATTTTGTCGGATTTCAAATTACGAAAACGATCGAAATGTTCAATCCTGTTCATATTAAGTCTGATCAGGATTATGATCCCAATTCAAAAAAACATGCGCTAGAAATATTCGTTACGTTTGAAAATTTCCACATTTACAGACCGCAAATTCACGAAAATAATGGCGCGATAAAACTGATGTTTCCCCAAGAAGCTCGCCTTAGAAATTTCACTTATGCGTCTGGTATGACCGTGGACATTAATATAAAATACGTAGTTAGAACAGGAAAAGATTTGGAAAATACGCAAACATTTTACAAGACATTACCAAAGATTCATATTGGTAAATTGCCCATTATGTTGAAGTCGAATATCTGTGTTTTGAACCAATATAAACATTTTGAACATACCCAGACTGGGGAGTGTAAGTTTGACGCAGGCGGTTATTTTATAATAAATGGATCAGAGAAGACCGTATTAGGACAAGAGCGCGCCGCAGAAAATCGCGTGTATTGTTTCAATGTGTCGAAAAATAATACCAAATATAATTGGATGGCTGAAATTAAGTCGGTTCCGGATTTTAAATGTATTTCCCCAAAGCAAATTAATATGATGATTAGTTCTAAAAATAATGGATTTGGTAATGGTATTTATCTACAGCTGCCACGAGTGAAGCAACCGATCCCATTGTTCATTGTTTTCAGAGCTCTTGGTATCATCTCAGATAAAGAAATTTGTGAAAAAATTTTATTGACTCTCGATAATAATACTAATAATAATACTAATAATAATACTAATAATGATGATAATATTAATAAGCAAATGTTGGAAGCATTACAAGCATCAGTAATTGATGCCAATAAGCATTTAACACAAGAAGAATGTATCAAAAATATCACCAGTTTTGCCATGTATACGCCAATCAATATGGACAAAGAAACTGGCGCAAAAAAGAAACTAGATTTTACGATGGAAATCTTGAATAATGACTTGTTCCCACATTGTCACAATTTGACGCAGAAGATTTATTTCCTAGGCTATATGACAAATAAATTATTGTTATCATCTTTTGAAATTACAAAACTCGATGACCGCGATTCATATGTTAACAAACGCGTGGATTTAACCGGAACATTGCTTAACAATCTTTTCAGAAATTATTTCAATAAGCTAGTAAAAGATATGGAAAAACAAGTAATTCGAGAAATTAATAACGGATCATGGAAATCGACGGATGATTTTGAGAGTATTATTAACATGACGAATATTTATAAAATAATAAAATCAACGACAATTGAAAATGGATTAAAGCGAGCATTAGCAACTGGCGATTTTGGTATTAAGCATACGAACTCAAATAAAGTTGGTGTTGCGCAAGTGTTAAATCGTTTAACGTATGTGTCGAGTTTAAGTCATGCTAGAAGAATTTCTACACCAACCGATAAAAGTGGCAAACTGATCCCTCCTCGTAAATTACACAATACATCATGGGGTTTCCTATGTCCGGCAGAAACGCCAGAAGGTCAATCTGTAGGTATCGTTAAAAATTTGAGTTATATGACACATATTACGATCTATTCTAATTCTCTGCCATTGTATGAATATATTATGCCGGAAATTACTCCAATTGATGATCCAAATCTAGCATCGTCTGATATGTTTAATAAAGTAAAAGTGTTTATTAATGGTTCGTGGGTAGGAATTACTGATAAAGCGCAAGAATTATATTTGATGTTAAAAGATAAAAAATACAAGGGGATTATAAATATTTATACGTCAATTATATTTGATTATCGCATGAAAGAGATTCGAGTGTGTAATGATGGCGGACGTTTATCAAGACCCATCTTGCGTGTTAAAGACGACAATATTTTGATATCCAAAAATATCATAAATAAATTAAACAATGCCGAATTAAATTGGGATAATTTATTGACGAGTAGTAAAATAAATGATTCGGTGTTGGAATATATTGATGCGGAAGAACAAAGTTGGTCGATGATTGCTACAAATCCAAAGGAATTATTGAATAAATCTGCGAACATTCATAAATATACTCACTGCGAGATACATCCAAGTACAATGTTTGGCGTGTTAGCATCATGTATCCCATTTCCGGAACACAATCAATCGCCGCGCAATACGTACCAATGTGCGCAAGCCAAGCAAGCCATGGGCGTATATGTTACAAATTATGAAAATAGAATGGATAAAACGGCGTATATATTAAATTATCCGAGTAAACCTCTTGTAGATACGCGTATTATGAACATGATTCAGCTTAATAAGATTCCTTCAGGAACAAATGTGATCGTGGCAATTATGACGCATACTGGTTACAATCAAGAAGATTCTTTGTTATTTAATAAAGGGTCAATTGACAGAGGGTTATTCGTTACGACTATTTATCATACCGAAAAAGATGAAGATAAACAGAAAATAAATGGCGACGAAGAAATCCGATGTAAACCGGATCCGTCAAAGACAAAAGGAATGAAAATGGGTAATTATAATAAAGTGAATTCGAAGGGGGTTATTCCGGAAAATACAATCGTACAAAATCGTGATATCATTATTTCTAAAATAACTCCTATAAAGGAAAATAGAAATGATCATACAAAGGTGATTAAATACGAAGATCAGAGTAAAATATACCGGACCGTAGAAGAAACGTACATTGATAAAAATTACATTGATAGAAATGGCGAAGGATATAATTTTGCGAAAGTGAGACTGAGAATCGTGCGAAAGCCGTTAATTGGAGATAAATTTTCGAGTAGGCATGGGCAAAAAGGTACGATTGGTAATATTATTCCTGAGTCCGACATTCCTTTTACGAAAAATGGTGTGCGACCTGATATTATTATTAATCCGCATGCGATCCCATCTCGTATGACAATTGGTCAGTTAAAAGAGACGTTGTTGGGCAAGATTCTTGTTGAACTCGGATTATTTGGAGACGGAACCTCATTTGGACAATTTGAAGTAAAAGATATTTGTAAGGAATTGTTGAAATTGGGTTATGAATCAAATGGTAACGAATTATTATATAACGGATTAACTGGTGAACAGCACGAGTGTAGTGTATTTATGGGGCCGGTGTTTTATCAGCGTTTGAAACACATGGTCAATGATAAGGCGCATAGTAGGTCGATTGGACCAATGGTGAATCTCACTAGACAACCTGCTGAAGGGCGTAGTAGGGATGGAGGACTGCGGTTTGGTGAAATGGAACGTGATTGTATGGTCTCACATGGTGCGGCGAGATTTACTAGAGGGCGAATGTATGATGCGTCGGATAAATATTCTGTATTTGTTTGTAAGAAATGTGGGTTAATCGCATCGTATAATGATCAGATGCATATTCATCATTGTAGGACATGTGATAATAGAGTCGATTTTGCGTATGTGGAGATTCCTTACGCATGTAAGCTCTTGTTTCAAGAATTGAATACAATGAATATTGCGCCGCGAATTATTACGGATCATTAAATCCACTTTTAAAAAATCCACTTTTAAAAAAAGTGGAGCAAAATATGAAATAATTATATATACATTTTTAGAAATCCACTTTTAGAAATCCACTTTTAGAAATCCACTTTTAGAAAAAGTGGAGCAAAATACTGGAGCAAAATATTTGAGCAAAATACTTTAAAACATATGTTTAATTTTGTATATAATGGCTGTTGTAATACCAAATAATAATCCACCCCATAATGTGTCTATTAAAACAGTTAGGATAGACCAATTTGAAAATAGAGCCAAATTGGTTGTTTCATATACACCATATATTACTAAACCCAATAAAAACGCATCTTGAACACTTTTATGTGGTTTAATAATAAAATAATTTAGACCGACAACTAAAAATATATAGCAAATTGCTGCTCCTACAAAGTTCAGTTTGATATTGGTCCCCTGGACTTTTTTCACCTGATTCTCAAAATAACCTTTCATTAAATTCAAATAAACAGAATCAATTACAATTAAAATAATCGCGCTTAGTAACATCAAAAGATCGAACATTATATAAATACATATATTTTATTTAGGACATGAATCGATAAATAAAATGAAAGAATATAATCCAAACATTTTTTTAGTATTGTATTATATAAATGTCAGTAGGATTTCAAAACCCAATTAGTGGAAGTTATGGAACTTTTTCAAAATTTATTATAGATCCCAAACAACCTGGAGGAGCGATTCGCGGTTACATGCCAAACGCAACCGTAGATACGGATAAAACATATCCTGATTATGAACATATTCGTTTCACTTTAAAACAAGCTTGGAATACAACATATCCCAGTCAATTAAGAGCGAGTAATTTAACTAAATCAATTACAACCCCTTTTCGCGCGGTCAATAATTCAGGAGATTTATTGAGTCGTTTAAATTATTCGTGTGGTGGGACATGTCAATCATTCCAAAGTCGACCTGGGCTTAGTGGTTTAAAACAGCGATTTGGATCTATACAATCGACGTGTGTTCCATCTGCCACATATAGTAATCTTCAATTAAACGAGAAGATTCCTGCCGCCGCGTGTAACGTAAAGTATGTGTATGATAGTTCAGATTATACGACCTATTTGAAGCAGCGAGCAGTTAACAAGAATTACAATGATTTGTCAAATGGTGGAGATGATAACCGAGCCAGTCAATCTGCGATGAGAGCTATTAGACGATATTAAATAATTCATGGTCCAGTATTTTGCGCCAGTATTTTGCGCCAGTATTTTGCGCCAGTATTTTGCTTCAATATTTTGCTCCACTTTTTCTAAAAGTGGATTTTTCTAAAAGTGGATATATATGAAGAAGAAACCAACAAGACAAATAATAACAACCATTTCAAATCAACATATCAATAATACAACCATAGAATCATTGTCTACTATATTCAAGTGTACACGATGTAATAGTTATAATAATGTAATTCAACCACCTATACAAAATTGTATTTTTTGCGGTAATCCAAACTATGTAAAAACAAATAATAAACCAAAATAATAAAGACGACAAAGTTATTTAATATATTTTCATATGTTATATTAAATGACAACCCCATATAGTGTTTCCACATCAAGAGGTTCCGTATCTTATAATAATTATGTAAATGCGCCTATTACTGGACCATTAAGCACAAACCAATATCCTTGCGCAATTCCTTATCATAATTACGGTACATTATCCGGTATAAGACCCACTCCGCCCCAATTTTTCCCATCTCAAGAGCCAGTTTATGCGGAAATGAGTACGAACGCAAGACAACAATATTTAAGAACTTTTGTAAGTAGACAAGCTTTAGCCAATCAAATTGCGTTAGGTAAATTGTCCGCTCCATTAAGTTATCAAATATATTCATCTGATAGACAAGTTGCAACATCTTCGCATATGAATTATATTGCGCCAATTGCGTCGTCTATGTATCTGAATATTAAAAAAAGTAATGCAGTTGGACAAAGTAGCTATAAGGTGAATTTACCGGTTCAAGCGCCCATTTCAACCAAAAATTATATGCCAAGCAGCACGAGATCTAGTTTAAGGAGATCTCGTTCAGGAGGATGTACTGCGCCAAAAAAGAAGGGTGCTATTGAAAATCATAGTTTATCTAACGGCGCTACATGCGGTTGGGGGTCGATTGTTAGACAAACATATTAAATTATTATTTATTCATTAATACTTATTCATTAATACTTATTCATTAATAAAATAATATCTATATTTTATAAATATGTTACATAAGTATTTAGTCGAATTTATCGGAACTATGTTTTTTATGTTTGTTATTATAGCAACTGGTAATTATTTAGCTATTGGCGCGGCGTTAGCATTATGTATATTATTAGGTGGTGCTATTTCTGGCGGCGCGTTTAACCCAGCGGTAGCAATTGGGCTTTATAGTGCTGGAAAATTAGCCCAAAGAGATTTAATACCGTACATTATTGTTGAGATTCTCGGCGCTTTAGCTGGTTTATACGTTTACCAAAATTATGTCAAATAAAGTGTAAATAATTTTTAATAATTTTATTATAATTTCTTATATTTTTTTATATTATAATTTCTTATATTATAATATAATGCCAAGAAGAAATAGAAAAATGAAGGGAGGTGATGAGGCAGGATGGTGGAATTCTATTAGCAATACTTTATCTGACGCAAAAAACAAGGTAGTTTCTGTTTTACCTGGTTCTTCTCAGCCAGCACCGTATGTGGCTCCTCCTCCTTATACTCCTCCTCCTACATATACTCCTCCTCCTCTAGGCGGAAAAAGACGAAGAAGATCAAGAAAAAATAAACGAGGAGGATATTCCGCAAGCATGTCTACAAATAATTTAGCATCTAGCGCAGCATCGTTTTCTGGTAAAACCGCCCAACCGTTGAACATTGTGGGAGGAAGAACCAAAAGACGCCGTGTTAGAAACGGTAAAACGCGCAGACATCGTCGCAAATAAATTAGATGGATATACATAATCATCTATGTATGAAAGATTCCATATGTAAAACATTATATATTTTTAGTATTGATATATATATAATGGTAAATAAGACATATAAAAATAAAAAACATAAGACGAATAAAACGAACAAAACAAAAAAACAGAGTTTCCCTCAGAATAAAGTTATCATGAGAGATCGTAATTGTACTGGAGCTTATTATAAGCCATTTGTGAAAGATTTACATTTATCAACTCTTTCAGACAAAGTAGAAAGCAAGTCACATACAGAATTGATGAAATATTTTGTTAACAATTTAAAATTACAATACGCACCGGATAAAATTAGAGCTCAAAATGATTTTTATACGTATATTAATTATCGATGGTTAACAAATATAGAAAGTGATTCTATAAAATTGACGGATGATCAAAAATATTTGACTCAGATAGATAACTTTAGAGTTGTTCAAAATAAAGTGTATGAACAACTAAATGAAATTATTGTTGATAATATTAAAAAAAATAAGAATAAAAGTAACAAAGTGGTAAATTCTTTAGAGAATTTTTATAAATCCACGATAAATATAAATTCCATTGAATCATCTACAAAATATATTAATGAATATATAGCACAGCTAGATGAATTGAGAAAGGATAAGCAAAACATTTGGAAACTGTTGGCTATAATCAATAAAAACGCAATAATAAAACAAAGATCACCCTTTTATTGGAATTTAGCCATTGATGAAAAAGACCCAAAAAATGGTATTGGTTATTTATATCCAATTATTCTTCCTATAATAGATGTAAATGCTTATATAGATAAAAATAATATTTATAGAAAAGAATTTATAAAAGGTATTAAAAACATATTTACGAATTGTATAGATAAAAAACATAATACCAATTATAAAGATGTTGTTCCAGTTCAGGATAAAATTTTTATAGCCTTTGGTTGTAACGAGTTTAAAGAAGATGAACATGGTTATAATTTAGTAACCGCCGAAGATGCGTTAAATATATATAACTTTAATTGGGCAGAATTTACCAAAGAATTAGGATATCAAAATACACCAGAAAAATTTGTTTGTAAAAACCTAAATTATTTAAAATGTTGTTCAAAATTATTAATTGAAGAATGGGATTCTGAAGAATGGCGAAATTACTGGATATGGATATTCGTAACTCAAATTATTCGATCCACTCAAGAATGGTTTAAGTATTATTATAATTATTATAGTAAATTTGAGAGAGGGCAATCTTCGCCTATTAAAATAGGTATAGTAAGAACTACACTTTATATAAATATTGCTTTTAATAAATGGTTAACCAATCAATATGTAGCTAAATATAATGATAATATTAAAAATCAATATGTAAAAGGGCTAAGCGAAGATTTGAAGGCAATTTTTATAAGAATCGTAAAAAGAAATGAATGGTTATCACCAAAAACAAAAAAACATGCGCTAAAAAAATTAGACAAGTTGATATTTGAAGTTTCACAGCCTTTGTATATCGAGGAAGATCCGGTTTTAGATTATGCGCCAAATGATCTATGGGGCAATTTTATAAAGGTATTTGATTGGATGTTACATAAAGAAATTGCGAATGATGGTAAAAAATTTATTCAACATGCTACATTAGATTGGACGCAATCGCCTCCTAAATTTAGTGGGTATCAACCATATATGGTAAACGCACAATATATTCCAACACAAAATAAAGTCTATATTCCAATAGGATATATTCAAGAACCATTTCTTAATTTATCTGATGAAAAGGGAATAGAATATAATTTGGCTAATATGGGATTCACTATAGCACATGAATTATCGCATGCGTTAGATGATTTAGGTGGTAAATTTGATGAAACAGGTACATTATATGATTGGTGGGGAGAATCTGATAAAAAGAAATTTAAAAAAATTCAAACGGAAATTATAAAGCAATATGAGGGTTGGGCAAAGAGAGACGGAATCGATTTTGATGCGGCTTTAAGTGTTGGTGAAGATATAGCCGATATATCTGGATTAGCCATTTGTGAAGAATATTTAAGAGCATATCAAATTAAAAATAAGGATGTTTTAGCATCAAGATCAAGCTCTTATTCTTCATTTTACATATTTTATGCTCTTCAACAAAGACAAAAGATTAGCAAAAAGGCATTGATTGGCCAATTGCTTATAAACCCACATCCTCTAGATAAATATAGATGTAATGTTCCTTTGTCGCGTTCATTAATATTTAAATTAAATTATAATATCACTAAAAATGATATGATGTATTGGCCAAATAATAATTCTGTCTGGTAAATAAGGGTGATAATAAATGTGATAATGAATATTATCTTATTATCTCATTAAAATTTAAAATAATATGTTTATTTTAAATTTTATAATTTATTTTTTTTAGTGCAACGATGCTTTGTCCATAAATCTATATAATATGTAAATACCTAATGCTGCCAAACTTGCAAAATAGATTTGGGCGAGCGGATCGTCTGGTAACGGAACTGATTCTGCGTTTTGTGCGATTCCTTGAAATGTTTCTTGACAGCTTTTACCAGTTAAAGGATTTTGGCGGTTTTGGAAAGAACACGCATCCATATTTTTTATATCCGTTAGAGTAACATAATGGGATTCTGTTGAACTATTATTACGTGTATCTATGGTTTGCATAGTGAGATTTTGACACGGTGGTGTTGAACCGGACATAAAAGCCTGCATAATACCAAACGGATTTAACACATTTAAGTCACTCATTGTGCCAGGAATAAGACCTTTAAATTCCGAAAAATTAACTCCTAATCCACTGGATATAAATGGAATATTTCCTGATGGCACATTATCCACGTAAATATATCTATCCACTTGTTTTTTACTCGCCGTATCCACACATTTAGCACCGGTCTGTAAGAAAAATTTATTTCCTAAAGGGTTACCAGTAGTAGAGGCGTTACTGTCTCCTGTTACAAGTACTTCTACATATTGAACTAACCCATTGATATTGTTACCTAATGCTTGTAAACTACCTTGATCACTCATACCAATTTGACTGGGGGTTTTAATATTTTTATAATATGGATAACTAGGTCCTAATAATTTATCTTGAACCCCTTGCGCATCATTTAATACTTCTTCAAATAAATTAGACATTATACTTACTTTATATAAATATATTTTTTTCGTTCATAAAAATAAAAATAAATAACAAGAAGCATATATTTATTCCATTTATGTTCCAGTTATTTGTGGGGGAGTGGTTCCAACCATTTTAGTCGCATAGTCTTTTTGTGCTTGAACTAAACCAATTACTTGAGTTTGCAAAATAGTTACATTTCCACTTAAATCTTGGACTTGCTTGTTTACTCCAAGTAAATTATCAAGTTGTCCTTTTAATACCATAATATTACCAGCATTTTGTTGAGCTAATATCAACGCATTTGCTGGGTTATTCGTATCATAATCTTTATATTGATTTTCTAATCCTTCTTTAAAACAAGATTTTCCAAAATATGCTAAAAATAACTGGTAAATAATTAATAACAAAAATAGTAGAATGAGAAAGTTTATCAAGTTGAACATTAATATTAATATATAATAATATTACTTTTTATTTTCTTTCATAATAATATAAATGTCATCAGCTTTTTATCCATTAGGAATGAAAACATATAATAATCATGTTCCCCAAGGCGGTTATAAATCGTGGAAAGGATCCGGTCCTTTTAGTAATCCAGTAGGAACCGCATCTAGTCATATTAGACCTCTCACAAATAATGATTCTGGTAATGTATTTCAAACTGGTTTTGGGTTGGCGAGACCTATTAAACATTATAGAAAGGGGCGAGTTATCCCTGCTTATCCTATCACAGTTGTCGATCCAAGTAACCCAACTCAATATATTGAACAGGAATTAATAAATTATAATATGAACCGTTTTGTTGCTTCAAGCAAAGGAGCGTCCTTGGGAGGTGGCGCTGGTGGTCGCGGTTTATTGAATGAAATGATGGATAATCCAGGCAGCTATATTGTAAAACAAAACACCGTTGATGAAAATGGCACCTTTGAAGGGTTACAAAAAGAGTGCCAAACATGTGAAGGTGTAGGTATAATTGCGTCTTATTATCCTAACACTACATATTTAACCGAAAACCCAGAAAATAATACACAAAATGCGACATGGTGTTGTAATCCAGAGAGAAAAGCTAGAAGAAGGACTGTATACGCCAGCACCATTTTAAAGAAAAATTATTATACTACAACAAAACAATATTTACAAAATAGATGTCAAACATATGATCAAAAAGCGTTCAACTTTCAACAACCGAATCCGGTTAAAACGGAGGTGTTTATTAATTCACCTATATCTTCCACGGAAATAGCCGCAGCTAAACCAGGGAGTGCTCTTGCTACGTTCAATACATATGTCGCGAATTGTTTTCCAAATGCCGAGATTTTTGATGCTACAGAAGATGCTCTAATCGCAAAGTTATTGAATATATTATTAAATAAAGGCATACTAACCCAAGAACAAGTAACCACATTTATTAATTTAGAGTCATACAATTTCGACACTTTATTTAATTATTTAAGTGGATTACCAGCAGGAACAAAAACGGCTTCGTTGGCAGAATTCGTTGCTTTCATAAACAACCCTTATTGGGGAGTTCCATTTGCAGGACCATCGAATCCAAATGGATGCAAACTTACCGTATATAAACCAAATAATCCTCAGTTTGCACAACAAGGGGCTGTATCAAGTAGTACAAGAATGCTCAAATTGAACGTTGATACTATATCCACAAATGCGGCTACTTTTAACAAGAGATCTGTTGGAACATATTTGAATATAAATGACTTGGTAAATGGATCAAATGGATCGAATGCTTTTATTCTTAAAAATAAGGCTCCTCCGTGTAATAGTCCGCCGATAATTCAACATCAAAATAAAAAAGCGTGCCATCTGTCTCCTAGTTATAACTTAGCTGGAATTCCATCGCAACCAGTATTTAGTTCAAATCATTTTGCTCAGTCGCCAGTGAATCCGTTAATGTAATACATTTTTTTAGATTATTTACATTATTTACATTATTTACATTATTTAAAAATTATTGAATATTTCATACAATAATTTTTGTTAGTTTTAGATTATTTATACACTTATTTCGCCTGTTTTTACATCGTCTGTTTTTACATCGTCTGTTTTTATATCACCTGTTACATCGTCCTTTATATCCACATAATCCAGCATTTTTTTATCCGGATCAACATCATTGAATTGAATGCGACCTTTCAAATAGGAAGAATAAAATATATTTTTATCTGTATGAGCAGTTGTATAAATATCGCCTAATTTTGTAATCATCAATATTATATTTGTGATATAGGTGGTGGTTGTTTGATTATCTAAATAATAGCTAAATACCACAAATCCACTTAAAATGGTATTCACTATAAATAAACCCATTACAAAATATCCTAGTCTTTGGTATGCCTTATCTAAATATAGAATATTTGTTCTTTTCTCGATTGGTAAATGGTCTAATATTTTACCAACGGAATCATTGTCTGATGGCATTTTTTGGTTAACCTCTAGATATGTAATCAGTCTATTTTCTCTCTTGATTTCAATAAAATATAACGCAACAAAAAAGAATGTTGTGATAAAATTAAAGACCAGTCCAGCATTATATAGCATAGAATCTAGAACAAGATTTTCACTTAATTGACAAGTATGATTTCCGCATTTTTGAGGGACAAATAAAATTAAAAAGGAAGATACCATTACTCTATATAATTCAACTAACACAATTGGAACAATGGTTATTCTTTGAACAAAATCTTGGTTATTCATTTTTTCGGTAAAATAAGCAAATATATTTTTAGATACTTTCCATTTAACTATTTTTTCTTCATGAATCGGTTGTTCAAGCTGATCAATCGTTGGTTTCGATTTATAAATTTGTTCAATATCTATTATAATTTCTTTATTCACAATAGCTAATCTTTCTAAAATTTCAGTTGATTCTAAATTTTCCATATATAATAATATAATTATAATAATATTATTTCATCATATTATCATATTATCATATTATCATAATTTCATGATATTCTAATTTACTTGGTTAGGTTCATTTACATCTACACCTAGACCTAGACCTACATCTACACTTATATCTAGACCTACATCTAGACCTACATCTAGACCTACATCTACCATTATTTCTTTTACATCTTTAATAATGGGTAAAAAAATATTTGTTTTTTCCGAAAATTTATTACAAGGGATTCTGTATTTTTCACACCAAGTCACCGATTTTTGTATATTCGATTTTTTAATCATTTCTATTTTATCATCCTTATTTTTATTCTTAAAAACATTTATAATTTGATCTAATGATTCTAATTGTTGTTGACCTATTATTATATTCATATCATCTAATTTATTTACAAAATAGTTAGGGATTTCTATATTTATCAAAGAAGCTATATTTTTATGCTCTAGATTATTTATAAAATGAAACGACTTCAAATAATTGGTATGATATAAAATTGTTTTTTGTTCATCAACTATAAAATTTTTACAAACAATATATTTTTCAAATGTCGTTATATTGCTCGTATTTGGTTTAATTATATACATCTTTTCAAACATCGAGCTCAATAAATATAGCGCATCAATGACTGGTTTATGAAAAATATGATCCATTTTTATCAAACAAGAACCACCTCCATTCAGTTTTTTAAATATAACCATTAATATTTCAACTAATTTTAATATATACATATTTAAGTTATCAGTATTGTTTTGATGTGTTACTTCATAAAATATAAAATCCATTTTTACATCATTCATAGTATTAGACGTTTCTTCATTTAATGAATCTACACAATATACAACATCTTCTATATAATCTTCTCTTATCATTTCAATACAATCCACTGTATCTGAATAATTATATGAAATATGTAATGATTTAATGGATTGATTTTTATATGGTTCGAAAATGTTTAATGTATTGGCTATTTCTAAAAAATCGTAAAATATATTTGTATTTGGTTTCAATTTACTCACTGAAAATTTGGAACCAGGAACCCTAGAAAATATATATTCATATGGGTTGATTATTTTTATTATTTCATCGAATGTATTGAATGATGTATCTTGATCATATAAACACATATTTAATATTTGTTTTTTCATTTCATTAAAAAAATTATAAAGACTATGTGAAATTTGCGGTTCCATTTTTTGTTTGTCATATGTAGGATGTATCTGTATATGATTATTTGTTTTAGGTAGTATATAATAACTCATTGTTTATTGCTGTATATTATAAGATTTATTATTTAAGTAATTATTACGTGTTAGTTATTCCTCATCTTCTTCTTCAATAATAAGTTTTTTTGTTTGTTTCGCCTTCTCTCCCTTTTGTTTTACCGTTTTTATTTTTTGTTTTGTTTCCGTCTCTTTATTAGCTGGCGCCAATGCTTTTTCTTTTTCTAATACCGGTGCTGGTTCATCAACTGCTTCAGACGCCGCAATCAACAATATTTTTTTGCTTAATTTGCGAATTTTCGGTTTCAATTGTTTATTTATTTCTTTTGCGACTTTTACAGTTTCCTCCGTTTCCTTTTCATTTTTCGACATATTTGCCTCACTATATTCACCTAATTCAAGCTCTACCTTTTCAGTATTTACATGTCTAATTTTCTTATATACAAAATATCTATTTAAGAATGAAATCTTCTTTTCAAAAGCACTCATTTTAGCCGCTTTACCATAATCGGCTTCCTTATATTTGTTTCGTTTAATTTCTTCCAACATATTCAAGAACAATTCGCTAAACAATCCACTACCTTCAGGCAGTCCTAAACTTTGCGCCTCATTTCTATCAATTAGCTTGAATCCATATGTTTCTAACACACGATCCAAATAATCAAAGTTCACCAAATATTCCGGAATAAGCTGGTTAATCGATTCCTGAAATACGTCAATTCTATAACCAATAGAACTGGAATTATCTTCAAATATATCCGAGCCATATCCTTTTACAATTTCCCATATTTTTTTATCATCTTCAATAATTTTTATACTTTCGCCAGTTTTTTGCTTCCGTAACAGATTGAATATGGTCTTGCCATCATATGCGGTTCCAATAAAATATCCACCAATTTTGGAACATTCCGAAATATTTCTTATAAAACCCTGTAAAGTGTCCGGATTTTCTAGGAAATAATGAATCGCAAATTGACACGAGGAAATATTAAACCCATCTTCCCCAATACCATGTTGTCTTGCAACAGCCTTCCCAATTTTCTCAGGTTCTTTTGTACCTATACCAAATACTGCGCTGGTTATTTGCTTAGCCTTATCATTTAACATAGCACTGCCATTTTTAATATTATACGCACTATTACCATTCACGAATAAAGCATACGGCATATTTTTAGTAGTTTTGCGCAAATTTAAGAATCGCGCACAAGCACCGTCGAGACGATTCTCCAAGTTATCTTTCGATATATCAATACCAAATACAAACGATAATCTCGCGCTAATCCATTTAGGTAGATCTCCGGCCTTCCCACAAGCAAAATCGATTAACGTGTCTCCTTGTTTAGATACACTTTTTACAAGCATTTTTTTAACATATAAATTATGGAAATTTTTCATTGGTTCCGTCATAATAATTCCGGAAGGTTTATTGTAATACGTATCTTCGTCAACCGTTACATCCGGAATATTTAACCCAGAACGAATCATATTTTCGTCCACTGGGTTATGGATTGATTTCCAATTGCTATCCGCCACTTTAAACGCATTGCCGTATTGTTTTTGTCCTTGCCTATATTCCGCAGTTTTATCATGTCTAACTCTCAACGGTATCCATCGCCATCCATTTTCACCGTCCAAATTGTAACTAAATTCGACAATTGTTCCGTCGGTAAACACCTCATCTTCTTCTGAAAACATTTGCTTTACACCAGAGTCATCATTACGCAACATTATATTACAAATTCCGGCCTCTGGATCATATGGACATGTGGGATAGAATTGTTTTGGTATTAAATCGTTTGTATATTTATCTTCGAATGCTGGCTTATAGTCAGGCAATTTATCGTCAATCACATCTTGGCATGGATTAATATAACCATCGCGTCTTTCACTAAACCCACACCTTAATTGGATGGTTTTATATTCACTTAATTGTACGCTTTGAGCGGAATTTATACCATCTTCAAATATTGGTTTTACAACTTCATCGCCATTGGCGCCTTTTACCGTTGTTATGAGAAAGTCGATTGTATTATATTTGGGAGGTTTCCATTTAAATGAATGTTCCCAAGTTATTTTTGTTTTTGGGCCAGCTTCTCCAATTTTTACAGACCCAACGCCAAAATACGCCGGAGTAAATATGAGACCATCTGTTTCGTATTCAAATCGGTTTTCACGAACCTTTGATAATATTTCATTACATCCTGAAAATATGGTTTGTTTGCTTGACAGTGGGTAAAATTCTTTGTTTATAACTCGAATTGGAGAAATTAAATCTTTATTTGTTTTTAAAATATTGATTATTTGTTTTACAGTTGATGCTTGTTTATTATCTTCTCCTGAAACCATAATTGATACTGGCTTTAATCCTTGTATTAATTGTCTTAATATGGTAAATCTAGAATGATTCCTTTCTCTTTCTCTTTCTTTTTCGGTTGCTTTCTCTTTTTCGATAGGCATAAAAGATAGCGCTCTGACGTCTTTTTTATTATAGTAATAAATATCGAAAGCCGCATATAAATTAATAAATTTGCCAGCTTTGTCGTGCGCGATCAATTCGCCATCTAATAGCGAATGAAAGCATTCTGGATTTGTTGTTTTTGCGCCAGTAAATATAACGCTCATATTTGTATTAATTAAATAGATCTTACCTGTTTCATTTATATACATTAAATGACGATCGCCGTCTGCTTTGTCGGTAACCGTGTAATTCTTTCTAATATTTGGTTCAGATGAATTGTCATCATTTGCCGCTATATTTTTTATCTGTAAAGTAATTGAATTTGGTCCGATAAATTGCCTATTTTCGATTCTTTTTGACGGTTCATATTCGGTATCCCAAATCATTCTCATATAAGAATCCAACACTTGTCTTTGTTCTGGATATGAAATGGGATAATTCGTTCCCTGTAAACCTCCCAATACAAATTTAATTACCTTTCTTAAAGAATCTAATATCAACTGAGGTTTATTAAATTTCGTGGCAGGACCAATTTTGGTATTATCTATTTCTAATTCAATTTCATATACTTCTGGGTTATTAAATACATTTGATTCTTCCGTTGTATAAACTCGTTTCATTTCATAGCCTTGTTTATTCGCATATTTTACAATACTAATATCTACATTAATCGGATAATCTGGATGAGTAAATGTCACGCGATTAATATATCGAAATGTTTTTTTCGATTTTCGCCATGTATCCATTATATATTTTTGTGTTCCGGACTTTATACTTTCCTCAGATTGATAAGAAACTCTAAAATTAAAATCATCAAAATTGACAGGGGATATTTTTTCTTTCTTTTCATTAAAAACCGGCTTTTTATTTGTGAATTTTATACTATTAAACATGGAACTTTGTTTTTGTACTTCATTTAGATCATTGGTTTTACAATAATTTTGAATATTATGTAAACCCTCGAGTTCAGTTCTAATACCAGATAATTTAAATTTTCCTGTAACATTATCTAAATATTCTGATTCCATACGTAATGAATATAACCCTACTTCATCTTTACTGAAAAACCCAAATGATTTTAACATCTTTATCACATTATCATAATCATTTTTGGTTAATGATTTCACGCCTCGCGTTCCAAATCTCACTTCTAATTCATAATTTTTATTAGATGAATAAACAAATGGGTTTGCGTTATAAAATTGATTTATCAAATTCGCAAACCGTTGCTGGTTAGCACCTTGTGGTTTTTGTACTTGTTCTATAGCATTTTCATTAAGATTACCTTCATCCCCATTTTCTTCAATAGTAGCCGCGATTAATTCTTCAGGGACAGTCTTTTGAGATCCCATATTTTTAAGTGTAGAAACATCGTCAGGTTGATTTTGAAAATTAGATGGGGAAGGAGGTGAAAAACTTGGCGTTTTAGCACCAACCGGAGGTGAATTATTTTGTATATAACCTTTTTCTTTAGAAGAAGATTCCTGTTCTAAATTAGGATTAATTGATTTTTCAATAGAAGACATTATTATATATATAATAATACATATTTTTAAATAGTTGTTCATTTTTTTTTAAAAATATTGAACAATTGCCTCATATAACTGAGTTTTACTTTTAGCCTTATTGGTCTCCTTATTGGTTGTTTCAATTGCTAATTTACTACAAAAATCAATTAATTCTTGTGATTTATACGCCGAAATAGATTTTATAGGTTTATCAATATTATCAATTTTAAATAAAGTTGACTTAAAATGAAGCACTTTTTCGGAAGTCTTTACATTTAGTTCATATCCAAATTTATCGTTATCTAAATGGTAAATTATATGTAATTCGCTACTGTCATTCATTAAATGTTCGAAATATGTTTTTTTATTTACATAAAAAATATTCACATTTTCTATCACACATAAAGATAAAAACGTTTTTAGATCTATTTTATTGTCATTCGCTAATTTATTTTCAGTATGAGTTAATGTAGCGAATTTATATGTTTTTAACAATTGCTTCTCTTTTCTCATTTTTTCAACATATTCGATTTTGATTTTTTTATCCAATACAATATTTCTGTTTTCTAGCAATTCATATTTTATATCACCATGTGTCATAATATAGAAACACCAAAACAAGGTGTCTTTTTCACATGGAATCATAATTGCGTTAGTATTATTAGCAGTATTATTATTAGTAGTATTATTATTAGTAGTATTATTATTAGTAGTATTGTTAGCAGTATTATTACTATTATTACTATTATTATTAGTACTATTATTACTATTATTAGAAGTATTATTATTGTAAAAACCAACAGCTTGTTCTTTTTTACCTAATTTTTTATTTGTATTTGTATTTGTATTTGTATTTGTATTTTTAGATGTATTTGGTTGAATTTTCATCTCTAAAGATTTCAGAATGGTTCTTTCATCTAGCATATACTCTTGTAAATCCTTAAATAAATCTTGAGACGATATATCATTAGAAATAAATTTGCTCATTTATTAGATATTATCTTGGTTTTATCTTTAATATCTTTTGCGAAATATGTGTTTTTATAATCTTCTTTTTGTTTCTCTACTTGGTGTAGAGCAATTTCTTGGGTAGTCACATATTTGATATAAACACTAAGTTCATCAATAATTTCTCTTTTCAGATCAGAAAGATTAATATGAACACCATATTTATTTTCATTTAAGGTAACATTGTAATGCTTACTAAGTAATCTTAAAATTTCGACTTGATTAAATTTATTCATATTTTCAATTGTCTCTCTGATATAATTCAGTTCGCTAACCGAAAAATTATTGTTTTCATTAATTTCATTTGTAGATACTGACATAGATACTTCCATTTTATTTATTTAGTAATTTGTTTTTAAATGCGTGTCGATTAATATTTAAAAATGCGAATAAATATTAATTAAATATGGAAGATGGTATGGAAAGTAACCGAAGTATTCTTTTGGAGAATAGTGGACAGAAGTTTTCCTCTACATGTTATAATTTTAATGATGTAAATAATGATGTAAAAAATGATACAAATGATAAAAAGGATAATTCAATAAAGTTTGTTTACTTCTTAGAGAATGCTAAATTAGAAGATATACGAATCATTTTGGATAAAAATCAGGCAATCGAAATCTCAAAAAAAAATAGTGATAAAAAAATACATATTTTTACATTATTAAAAGACGGTACATATAATTCTACATTTCAATTTTACAAAAATGGTGTTATTTTTATTCTTCAATAACCAATCTAGGTTTTGCTTGTTCCTTAGGTTTTTTATAAAACTCTTTATCTACTTTTGGTTTTACCAATTCGCCAATAATGGATATATATTTATCATTTAGTTCAAAACGTTGACCTATTACCCTTACGTTAATTTTATCTCCTTCTTTGATTTCCGCAAATTGCGCAACATTATAATGATGATCTTTCGCTATAAATACTACAATTGGTGACGGTAATTCATGCTCCTCTTCAGCTCTAATACCAGCCTTTGTAATATTTTTCGCAACACAATTTATTATCATACCTTCAACCGGAAAACATACTTCGCATTCAAATACTATCGTAAATGTAATATTTGTTCCGCGCTCAACAAGTCCGCTTGAATTAGTAATAATTTTTGAAGATCCTGGTTTTATATATCCCTCAACAAGACATTTTCCTTCATAATTTGCCGAAATATTTTTTTCAATTGTATCATTTATATTTTTACCAATAGCCGTTATAGGTAAACTAATATTTCGCGTAATTAAACATCTAGAATAAATGGAATTTGTTTTATTTATATCTCTTTTTTTATACTTTTGTTGAGTTGATTTTGCCAAGGTTTCCATTATTATAATGTATATATATTATCTTTTAATTGTTTTTTCAATTTTATTTAAAAACAATTAATCTTTTTTTTAAGTTATTTCATTATACGTTTATTTCATTATACGCTTATTTCATTATACGCTTATTTCATTATACGCTTATTTCATTATACGCTTATTTCATTATACGCTATTCTATTATACGCTATTCCATCATACTACAACCTTATAAAGTTTATGATATATCGCCATTTCAGGTGTTAATATCCATTTTTTATTATCCTTTTTAATTCTATCATAGTATCTCAATAAAAATTCTTGAAGCACACACAACTCTGTATGACCTACAGCTTCGCGAATTACATTACCATCCGCATCTTTTTCCAATTTTGTATTCTCAGATGTATATTTTTTCTCCCCTATGATCAGATTTAACTTTGTCAAGGTTTTATCCTTACCTGCTTCGTCACATCTAGCACCAGTATCACGCGTAGAAGCCATATCTTTGGTTTTAAAAACAAAATACCTATTATTTTTTTCATACCCAATAAACCCAATTAATTTATTGTAATCCGCTAAGATAAAGGTTAACTCTTTTTTTGCTTCTGGGGTTACGGCTATTTCTCTTTGTTTTTCTGGTTCAGCCTCAACCCATTTATTATTTTTATTTAATATCATTATTTTGATTTTATTCAAATGATATAATATCATAGCGTGGAAATTCACGCTTACAATACTATTTCGTTCAAAATATTCCTTTATATACCATTCAAGAGAGCCTTTTTTAATATTTTCCAATGAATAAATATAATTCAATATATCCAATTTATCTTGATACAATAATAATTCAATCATATGCGCTGTTAAAAAATCTAACAAATATTCTTTCATATCAGGATATTCTTTTGACATTTTTTTAATAATAATGCCGCAATGTTTATACCAATTATCATCTCCTCTAGGAACCTTTGGCGCCTTTATAAATTCTTTGGTAATTTCAAACTGAGAATTGATTTCATCAAATACTTTTTTACCATCTATATCATCGATAGATTCTTTCTTTTTTGTAATTTGTTCATTTCCTTCCTTTCCTTCACTTCCTTCCTTTCCTTCACTTCCTTCCTTTCCTTCACTTTCTTCTCTTCCTTTTCTTCCTTCTCTTCCTTCCTTATCTTCCCTTTCTTTCTTTTTTGCCATCATTTTATTTATATTTCTAGTATCAATTACTTGTTTCACAATATCATGTTTAATCTCAAAATTAATCATTTCATGCTTATAATCAATCGGTACAGATCGATCAAAAATAGAAATATTTTTATCTCTTAATTCAATTGGTTGAAACAAATAATAATCGTCTATGTTTATTAAACGACCGTTTCTACCATATTTATCCATTATAAATTCATTATTATCTTCTATCAATTGTGTCAACGCTGCGTAAATTTGAACATACGGATATTGTTTGGGCGTTTGAATTAATTTGAATAACACGTCTTTTTTATAAAAATAACTTTCTTTCATTAACATACGAATTCTTTGTAAAATTTTTTCAGAATTTATCATAATAAAGTTTTCATTGTAGGTATCCTCATTCAAATTGTTTTCATCTATTTTTTTATCTGGTCTACAAGAATAATTACACGTTGCCATGTAATCGCATGCCGGTGAAAAAGGCGCGTCCCCTATTTTAAAGTCGTCTAATATTTTTCCGCTGGATAATTCCTGTGTAATAGGCTCATTTAAATTCTCCGCCATTAGCTCTTGAGTAAAATTGGTTTGATCATGATTCACAATACAATCCACCGAGGTTTCTTTTAATACGCGACTAACATAACCTATTTGGATTGCCTTAAATTCAGCAACTCTGTACACATATAAATCCGCAGCTTCTTCTTTATTTTCCTTATCTAAAATGGTGCCGTACATAAAAATCTCCACGTTTCTTTTTTCAAACTCCAAATCTTTGTGACTGAAATTGCGGACAGCGCGCCCAATAATTTGTTCAATGCGATTCATATTATACCATGGCTCCAAAATGTGCACTTGGCGGATAAATTTTAAATCTATTCCCTCTGAACCGGCTTTGGAAATTAATACTATTTTCACCTTATGCCCATCTGTATTATCTTCATTCGTTAGCCCTTTCACTTCAAAATCATTATTGGGAGATAATCTTGGATCACCTGTAATCATTGTATAACGTGCTGGCATGAAGTTTTTCTTGTCTGTTGGAGGCAACATTGTTTTTACATCGACCACTTCGGTTGGTTTTGATTTGAATAAAGGTTTGGCATTTTGACCATATCTAGTGAAACCCATTTCTTCTAGCGCAAGAGCCATTGGGACCAATCCACTATCAATATATTGCGAATAAATCAAAATAATACCTTCGGATACTTTGCCTGATTCAGGGTTTACTATTTGGTCTAGAACACATTTTATTTTTGAGCTATATTTGCCAATTTTATCGGTTGAAAAAATGCGCCCATATTTGTCTACGGTTGATTTTTTATATTCGAAATTACCTTTTTCTGGAGGTGATTTTTCATCGACATAGTCCATCATTCGCGATAATCCTTTTCTACCGGTTAAATCATGAGGATCAATTGTTATAGAATCATCTTCTCTAGACAAAGAAGAACTATTCACTCCTCCCATACTAATTTTTCTTTCTTCTGTATTATCTTCTTCACTTTCTTCACTTTCTTCACTTTCTTCACTTTCTTTACTTTCTTCACTTTCTTCACTTTCTTCACTTTCTATTACAAGACCAGGTTCTTCATTCTCTGCCTTATCTTCTTTCTCTTCCTCTGTAACAGATTCACTAAAATCTTCGGATAACTCGTCAGAATAATTATTTACAGGTATTTTGTCCAATAAAGATTTTAACCCTTGATAAGGATAAGAAATAATTAAAGCTTCTAAAGGTGTTTGTAATAAAGTGTATCCAAAGGATTCCATATTTTCGAAACTAGGCATATCCCTCACGATGCCAGTTTTAGTTGTGATCGAAAACGTTTTGTTTCTTAATTTATAAATGACATATCGATAAGCACACGCCTGACATTCACCACAATTTTCACAATTACCAATTTCATTCAAATATAAACTTAATTTTCTATTTTTGTCCGCATTTTTGATTTTTTTAAGATTCATTTGATATGATGGATATGTGTAACCAATTACATCTTTGTCAAACATTTTAAACGTATGTGCCTTTGCGAATTCCTTCGGATAAACTCTGTATGGAAAGGTATATGGGTTTTCACCTCTTACGTAAGAAATATAACCAGATGCTTTTCTGATAAGAATATCTTCCCCATTTTTTTTGAAATTTCCATTCTTATCAAATATATCTCTCGCTTCGATTCTACCACGTCTATCATTGGTATTCATAAGATTTAATAACCATATAATTTCCTTGTAACTATTATACATTGGTGTTGCGGATAGCAGTAAAAATCTCATATTTTTGGCTGATTTTACCAGTAATTCTAAGTTAATGGCCACTTTTTTATTTTCATTGTCGTCTGTTTTGCGAATATTATGAACTTCGTCAATTACGATCAATCGGTTATCAAATTCATTTTGTAATCTTTTGATAATTCGTTTGTTCAATGTAATTTTCACATCTTTAAGACCTTGTATATTTGTTTTCTCTTTCGCTTTCGCTTTCTCTTTCGCGTTCTCTTTCTTTTTATTGACTGCTAGAGTTCGTTCTTGTACTTTGGTTTCCTTGAGTCGTTGAACCTCTTCTGAATAATTCATAATTTTAATAATATAATTCGCAAATTGTCCATACCCTAAAAATAAATAGTATGTATTTATAATATTCTTAATTTGACTTATTACTTTTTCCTTTGGAATACCTTTCATATTCATAGGATTAATTTCCTTCAATAATTTATTTCCTGTACAGGCTCGAATGTTCCATATTCCATCCACTAATTTTAATTTTCTCTCATCAAACAATTGTAACTTGAAATTATCTTGGACATTTTCTGAAGCGACAATCATAATTCTTTTTGATATACCCATTTGTTTCATATAATCGCGCATCTCTTCACAAACACCAATAGCACTACAAGTGTTATGAGTTACCGTAAAATCCCCCATAACGTATCTACAGTTACCATCTAATGTAAACCCATAATAATCATTGTCGCTCACTTGTCTCACTTTTATACTGGTAACCAATGAATCATTTATTTGTTTTCTGTTATCTGTGCGCTGTACATGATGTTTTGTAGGTATCGTTTGTAGACCCATTCCGCTTATAATAATTTTTTTATTTTTATAGCAATCAAATCCTAAACTGCGTACCAAATAAATAATATCATCTATTAATTTGTTATCATTATTGGTAACATTATTATATGTTATTTCAAAGCCTCGTCCATTTCTTGTCAACTTACCATTACTATCTAATAACCCAGCCAATAATTTCAATCTATTTTCCCTCGAATTACATTTATAAACCTCCGGAATATGTTTATTATGGTTATCATTCTCGCCTAACAAATATCCAAACATATACGGATCTTCAGGTAAATCTTTTTCTACAAATTCTAAAGGAACCTTATATCCCTTTAATAAACCCTTTTTTATTTTTGATAATTGTAAATAATCTTTGATAGCAATTTCAATCACATTATCGTTTGTATTTTTATTATTTTGTATGGTCTCAAAAAATTGGCGTGCTTCTGACAATATTAGATACGCATTTTCTGAATGAATCACACTAAACGAATATGTTTTTGATTTAAAATCATTATCCTCTATCCATTGAATTTTAAATTTCATTTTTGATTTATGAATATTTGAAGTAAACTTTGGGAATCCTAGTGCTTTTAAACACAAAATATGCTCTTGGTTTACGGTATATTTTTCACCTTTAACAGAAATCACATCGTACATTTTATCTTTACCGTTTGCTAAAGAAAGAACCGTTCTAGGCTTTGAATCATCTCCCATTAACAAATCACCAATGTGAATATCTTGTACTTGTTTAATGGATCCATCAGACATTATAATAGGTGTGCCATAACTGTGGCATTTACCAGACCCTAAACCGTGATATAATAACAAACTATTATATGGCGTTTGCGATGATAAAAAGTTTTTCACAAATGCTTGATGGGGTTGTAATTCAAAATCAGCTTTACTTAACATATCAGCATGTTCTTTTATATTTTTATGAATCGTGCCATCATATTTTGTATCATTGAATTCTTTTTTCTCGGCTATTTTAATATTAAATATTTTGTCGTTTAAATTTGGATATAAATAAGGATCCGATTCTGGATGCTCACTTAAACAATTTCTTTCAACGAATTCCTTTTTTAATAAAAATTTATTACATTCATTCGAATAATAGTTCTCATCATTACATGTAAGACCTTTAAATTCTGTTTTCAAATCGTAATCACACGAATCTTTAGTAGATGGTTCCATGGCTGGTTCCATGGCTGGAATCGATACAGAGGAAGATGTTATAATTAAAGGTTTATTTTCTTGATTTTCAGACATAATACTATATATTATGAATATAATCTATATTCTTGTAATATTTTATTAATATTTGTAATTAACTTCTTTTTTTCTAAATTATATGGTCTGATTGATTCTAAACATTCATCGATTGTTTTCCATTCTATTTTGCTAACCTCTGATATTTGAAAATTATGTAGAATTTCTTCTATATCATTGTTCATATATGCCAAAAAATATTTATGTTTATATGATTTATGATTTGTCCCAATAAATATTTCCTCGAAAGGTAAGATGTTTTCAACAACGGTGACATGATCTTGTGAAATGCCGGTTTCTTCTTCAAACTCTCGCAGCGCGCAATCTAAATCTTTCTCTTTACTATTGCGTCGCCCTTTTGGAAACTCCCATTCTGTTTCTTTCCACTCAGTGTTGGTTTTTTCAATAATGTCTTTTAAAGTTACGGTTGTATCATTCATGATAACACCATTTCTAATTAAATCCAGTTTTTTGGAAGAAACTGACTCTTCGTTTTTATATTGAGAATTGGTTGTTTCGCCCCACATTTGTTTCCATAAATATTCAAACGGCTCATTTATAATTCTATGTTTTTCAATTACAGACATTTCGTTAACTATATTTTGAATCTGATGAATATTATAAGGAGAATACTTGCCTCTGATAAAATCAATATAACCAAAACTATCTTTACGACGAATCATTAAAAATTGTAATCCTTTTAAACTGGATCTAAATAAAATAATTCCGTAGCTTGTTATAGGCAGTTTACATTGATGAAATAAATGCCCTTGCTTACCACAATTATTACATATATTTGTATTTGTATTTGTATTTATATTTGTATTTGTATTTTTATGATTCATTATTAAATTCTATTTATTTAAAGAGGAATATATTTATATTAGTTTACATTACTTGTTAATTATAAAGTAAAGTTTGAATTCATTAATATTTTTAGTATAGAATATTAATGGTAGTTTATCTCGATCCAAAAGTTTGGGGCCCTCATTATTGGTTTTTTTTACATACCATTTCAATGTCTTATCCGGTTCGACCAAACGCAGTAACCAAAAAGAAATACTATGAATTTATTCAAAATTTACCATTGTTTATTCCAGTTGAACATATATCAGGAGAGTTTAGTAAATTAATTGATAAATATCCAGTTACGCCGTATTTGGATAATCGTGATTCGTTTATTCGCTGGATGCATTTCATTCATAATAAAATAAATCAAAAATTGGAAAAACCGCAACTCAGTTTGAATGATTTTTATGTGAAATATTACGAAGAATATAAACCAGACAATGTAAAAATGGTTGAGTTTTACAAGTTAAGAGAGAAGTTAATATATGGTGGAATTTTAATAACTATTGTCGGAACTATTTATTATTTGTATGATAAGTAAATCCACTTTTTCCACTTTAAAAAAGTGGAGCAAAACCAGGATAATTTATAATCCACTTTTTCCACTTTTTTAAATAGTTTTGCTCCACTTTTTTAAAGTGGAAAAAGTGGAGCAAAATGATTCATTCATTAATTAATAAATTTTTTAAATAACAGTGCTGTATTTATACCTGATTTTTTTCCATCAGCTTTGCTACCCAAGTCCATATTTAATTCGGTTATATCCATATTTACAATATTCGTATTATTTAGATTATCTAAAATTTTAATAGCATTTTTTAATTCAATACCATTTTTCACAGCTGTTCCTGTAGAAGGAATATATTTTGGATCAACAGAATCTACATCAAAAGAAACATGAACCGGCGAATTACCTACAAAATTCATAATTTTATTCATTGATTCTGTAAAATTACCATTAATTTCGTCAGGAGTTAGAAATTTAATATTTTTTTCGTAGACTGTATTTACTTCAAAAGTATCCCAACACCTACTGCCTATATATAATATATTTTCAACAGGCAATTTATTTTTAATAAAAGAAAATCGTTTGTCGGTATCTATACCAGTAACAAAACTTAAGGGCATACCGTGATAATGTTTTGATTTAGAACTTGCATATGTATTTATATCCGCATGAGCGTCAAAATAGATCACTTTCGCATCAGGATATTTATTCAATGTGCTTGCTATTGTTGCGATTGCCATTGAATGATCCCCTCCAATATTAACTAATTTTCCATTGCTAGTATGATCTGCTTTATATAAATTATCAATATTTTTATACATATTGCCAGTATTTTTAACAAGTTTTACGTTGTGTTTTCTACGATTGATGTATTTATTTAAATAACCAGGGGCCTTTTCGGTACCATGTTTCGTCTGTCCTAACATATGTGGAAATAAAATAATAGTGGGATACTTATATGATTTTTGTTTTAATTTTCTAAATTTCAATGTTTTAGATATTTTATTAAACGTAAACGTTTTTTTTGTGTTTTTTCTTGGTTTATTACAATCACTTACTCCAAATATCTCTTTTTGTTTTTTTTTGGTTTGACCCATATTTATATATTATAGTTTTATTAAATTTTTATAGGTTTATTAAATGTTTACATTTTTATTAAATGTTTATAAATTTATTAAATGTTTTATATTTTCATTAAATGTTTATAATTTTTATAGTTTTTAAAATTAGTATATATATAATGATCAATAATAAACCCAATAATAAACTCAGTAATAAACCGAATAATAAAAACAATGTAGGAGGTAAAGTATTGGCGTCTGGCGGTTTTGGATGCGTATTTAGCCCAGCCTTAAAATGCGAAGGCTCGTCTAAAAGAGAAACTGGTAGAATAAGTAAATTAATGACTGAGCGTCACGCATTACAAGAATATCATGAAATTATAAATTTTAAAGACAAATTACAAGACATACCAAAATATGAGGACTATTTTTTATTAAATGATTTTACTATTTGTAAACCAGAGAAATTAACGAAAACCGATTTAACCAGTTTCAAAAAGACGTGTTCTGCTTTACCAAAGATTGAAATTACCACAAAAAATATTAATACTTCACTCGATAAAGTCATGTCCTTAAATATGCCAAATGGTGGTCTACCAGTGGATGATTATATATATATAAATGGCTCTTTTGACAAATTACTTGAATTAAACAAACATTTAATTGACCTTTTAAAAAATGGCATTGTTCCCATGAATCAACGAAACGTCTATCATTGTGATATTAAAGATTCCAATGTGTTAGTTCAACCGGAGGATGAGGATAACAATAATGATATTAAAACACGACTTATTGATTGGGGGCTTTCGACGGAATATACCCCATTTAAAAACGACCCATTTCCATCTACATGGAGAAATAGACCATTACAGTTTAATGTGCCATTTTCGATTATCATATTTTCAGATGATTTTATGGATAAATATACAGACTATATAGAAAATAATGGGCAAATAGATAAGGAAGAATTACGAACATTTGTAGTTGATTATATTCATTTTTGGTTAAACAAAAGAGGAGCCGGTCATTATAAATTTATAAATGATATTATGTATATTTTATTTAGTAATGAATTAACTGGTATGAATGACGAGGCAAAAGGTAAAATAATTGAAGCCGATTTTACCATGGTATATATTACAAACTATATTGTTGATGTTCTAGAACATTTTACGCGATTCAGAAAAGATAATTCATTAGACTTGAGAGTATATCTCGATAACGTGTTTATTGAAATAGTAGATATTTGGGGGTTTATAGTTACGTATTTTCCTATTCTAGATTTACTCTTTAATAATTATAAAAAATTGACATCGAATCAAATGGAAATGTTTGAATTACTGAAATATATATTTGTAACTTATTTGTATAAACCGAGAATAGAACCCATTAACATAAATGAGTTGGTTGCTCAGTTTGACGAACTCACCGAATTATTTAATAATGAACTACCTATAAGTTCTAGATCATCTGATACTGGAAGCGGCATAAAACATAAAAAACATACTCCGCATAAACTTATAAGATCATCTAAAAAGTCAACCGGAGTTGCTGGTAGAACCTTTGTGTCAAAATCCATAAAAGCACTATTTAAAAAGTCGCCAAAATCAGGCACTCGAAAAATAAAAAAATGGATAATGTTGTCACCTAAAAATAGTCGTAATAAGGGAAATAAATTCAAATACTACAAATAATATACTACAAATAATATACTACAAATAATATACTACAAATAATATACAAAAAATAATATTTTGGTATATTATAAAATGAACGCAGATTTCAAAAGTCTTTGTACCCCTGCAAAAATATATTTTGCCATTGCCATAGTTTCTTGTGTATTCGCGTTATTTAACCATATGTCTATTTTAGCGGTATTTATTAAATTAATATTCGCGTTTTTATGGACATATGTTTTAGGATGGTTGTGTGAAAAGGGATATAAATCCGTCTCATGGTTCTTAGTTTTGTTACCTTATGTGGTGATTTTGTTAGCAATGATGGGATTCATGTCTATGGCATCCCAAAGAAGCGTCATGCAGATGAGGCGTCAAGTAAAAATGTAAATGTAAACTTTTACATATTCTTAGCGTAATTTGTATTCGTATTTGTACTCGTATTCGTATTATATAAAAAAATATAATTTATATAATAAACTTGGTTTTAAGCGGATGTAAAGCTATAATCGTCTTCTAAAAATGCTTTAAATAAATAAAACGCCTCTTTGGGTTTATATGTCGGCACTTCATGACCGGCAAAATGAACCGTCGCAAATGTGAGTCTCGGCTCTTTTGAAAATGGAGTCTCAAATTGACTTATATATCCAGCCATTTGTCCGTCTACTTCCCAGGCGTTCCAGTAAGCACCCTTTTTAACAGGGAACCCCAAATCCCATATCCATTTTTGCGTTCCGATAGTTCCACATACACTATCATCATCTCCGGAATAAACAAGTATCTTCAAGTTTTTATCACTTGCCGAATTCAATAATTGATTATAATAATGTTCCATCGGCAACATTTTATCAATATATTCGTACTTCACGGTTCTAGAGCATTCATCCCAAGCAATATTCGATTTCACATGAAGCGCCTCTTTTACTTCTGCCTCATTCAAATAGTTGGTCGCATAATTATCTTCGCATGGTTGATATTCGTCCTTTTTTGGGATCGCCTTATAAACTGAAAAAAAGGCACTAGACAGTTTTGTTTCCAGCATATTGTCGAACCTCGACAATTTATCATATATCATATCTGTCATCCATACTTGCTGCGCGTTTACACAAACAGGGTAATCTAACGCGTAGGGGTTAAGATTTCCAATCTTTTGCATAAAATCCAAAATATACATGGTACAGGCGGAATTATTAAATTGTTGCGTGACATCCAAACAACCATTGCTTACATAGCTATCCCAAGACGGCTTGGGTAATAATTGCTTTCCCCAATACGTTTCTAGTTCAGCGCCAACACCGGAATAATAATCAGTATACGGATTACCTACGGCGAATCCCTTAAAATTCAACATAGTATTCGCATCCGTTGCGTCCTTATTATAATTTACTATTTCTACAGCCAATGTCGGCATATAATGGCCGCCATAACTTTCGGATGTAATAAACAAGGGTGATTTAGAATATTGAGGAAATCTACGAATGAACTGTAAAATGGTTTCCAAATTATCCTTTGCCGCTTGATCGTCGCCAATGTTGTAGTCATCCGAATTGTCCGAATAGGAAAACCCAACCCCAACCGGTTGCTCCACAAATACCATATTTGCGATTTTGTTCCATCTCCAAGGATTCATTGCTAAATTGCCATCTTTATCCGGTCTAAAGGGACCTTGCTCCGTCATAAAACCGAGCAATCCGGAACATCCTGGTCCGCCATTCGTCCAAAATACTAGAGGAGCTGTCTCTGGGCTCAATTCTGATTCTACAAGCCAGTAGTGTATATTTTTTTGAGTATTTCCTAATTTTAAATATCCGCTAAATTGATTAAAAGCCAACTCTTCCTTTAATCCTGGTAGGCTAACAATTTTATCATTTATAGCGTCACTCGTGTATGGCGTAGAACCTCGTAAATTTGTGAAAGACGCTACTACCGAGACCAAACTAAACAATAAAAATATAGTATTCATTTTTATATAATTATATTATTATTTTTATTATTATTTTTATTATTATTTTATAATATATATTATTATTTCATAATATATATTATGAGATTAGAATTATTTGTATTAGGAATAACATCATTTTTAATATACAACTCGTATAATGATGGAAAATATACCAAAATATTATTAACATATAAAAAATACTATAAAATGGCATTTTATGCTGTTCTTGGTATAGGGATATATTTACTATTAAAAAAGAATCCAGCGCAAGGGCGGAATATGTTATTATACGCAAATAATGTAGTCAAATTTATGCCGATCGATAAGACTTCTATGGATATGTTGAGCCCAGTATTTGATTTTACATCAACGAATAACAATAGTTTTATGGAATCATTTAATAATATTGAATCTCCTATGTGTAATTCAGAGAGAAGGATATTAAGTTCCGGTAAAACTGGTACAAAACGTTCGGTAAGTGAAACAAAAAAGAAATATGTAGCCGCGCAACAAGATTGGAAATGTGGACACTGTGAATCGCGATTGGATCATACGTTTGAGATTGATCATAAATTCCGTTTAGAATATGGCGGAGGTAATGATGTTCAAAATTTAATAGCTTTATGTAGAAACTGTCATGGAAAAAAAACGGCCAGTGAAAATATGTAAAGAATAAACTATATATAAAAAAAAGAAAAAAGAATAAAGAATAAAAGAAAAAAGAATAAAGAATAAAGAATAAAGAATAAAAAAGCAGAATTCAAATAATAATATTTGTATTTGTATAATATATGAATACAAATACGAATATAAATACACCAAATACTACCGAAAATGTTTTACCAAAATTTAAAACACCTAGTGTATTAATACCATTAGGAATAGTCATTTTAGTATTAGTAATAGTAACACTATGTATTCTATTTAATGTTAAAATGCCAGGAACGAGTGGTTCAAAATCAACGCAAGCCGCAGCGGCGAATATATCTATTGTTATGACAATGGTTGCTATCATTTTGATTTTATGTTTTGTATTTTTACCAAATTTTAAAGATATCAAAACCTTATTTTTTCAAATTAGTAACGTATTTTATATATTTTTATATACCATTTTTTTAATTTTATTTTTCAGATTGGCAGCAAAAGAGACCATCGATAAATATGCGTATATTATTACTCCGTTAACTATATTGTTAACCGCTTTCATGTTTTACAAAAGCATGAAAATAGATTATATTTCGAATTTCAATATTAATTACGAAAGAATTAAATTGCTTATTTTGTTTTTGTGTCTCATTACTATTTGTATTGTTTATTATTCGGTTGATCCAGGACAGTACATAAAAGAATATTACGGTTATTCGTTATTATTAACCATTATTTTGGGGATGTTTGCCTTCCTATATTTAATTATTATGATGACTATGTCCGATACCACTTCGTCGCAAAATACGCCACTTGGAAAAACGGACAGCTTGTTATCTATGTTTTCTAATTTTTCTGTTTACGGTAGTATATTATTTATAATCTTTTTAACTATTATTACGATATCTGTATCATATAACAAAAGTAATTTTTTAGAAAATAAAGATAAATCCGCCGCCGTTGTACTGCTTGTGTTGGTTACTAGTATCTTATGGGGCGTAGCATTATTGACAAATGTTTTTTCTGATGGTGGAGATAAATCCATCAATATGGACGTTCCTAATTTATTTAAAAGAGGTCTATTAACTATACTCGGCATAATTATAGCTTGTTTAATCGTCGGATGGCTAGTATATAGTATACAACATTTATCTGGAAGCACTGGTATTATTAAGTTCATATTAAACTTATTCTTACTTCTGTTTATAGCTGTTTTAATATACAAAACCATCAATGTTAAAATGCCTACTGGAAACGCAAAGAAAACCGCATTTTTCGATCTATTCTTAAATCTAGCCTTTTACACGCAATGTATTTTTTCGGATATGTTTTATTCTATTAAAAATATTGTATCCGGTGAATATAGTGCCGCAGATCGCACGTCGATTATCATGCTAGTGATAGCAATAGTAATTATATCCGCATATATTGCTATGCCATATGTATATAATAAAATAAATTTACAAGGAGGGAAACTGTTAATCAATCAACCAGTGTATACGGATACAGTATATAATCTGGGGACATATGAAAATTTAAATGGTGGCGTCGGATTTAAGTACCAATACGCGGTATCTTTTTGGTGTTTTTTAGATGCGTCCGCTCCAAACACGAATTCGAATTCTTCAAAATATACCTCGCTATTAAATTTTGCTGAAAAACCAAATATTATGTATAAAACGGATACAAATACATTGATGGTAACGATGGAACAAGAAACCGACAACAACGCAAATAATTTGACCGAATATGATGATAAAGGTAACCGTATATTATACAAAAATGAAAAAGTCTTGCTCCAAAAATGGAATAACATTATTATTAATTATAATGGTGGGACATTAGACATATTTTTAAATGGTGAATTGGTCAAATCATCGATAGGAGTCGTCCCTTATTATAAATTGGATATGTTAACCATTGGCGAAATAACTGGTGTTCGCGGAGGAATATGTAATGTTGTTTATTATAATAGAGCATTGAGTGCGTCTAATATTTATTTCATATACAATATGGTAAAAGATAAAACCCCTCCTGTACCGGAGGAATCCAATACAACTACATTACAAAAAATATTTTAGCTATCTAAAACCAAATAAAATCAAATAAATCCAAATAAATCCAAAATAAACCAAAATATCCAAAATAAACCAAAAATAAAATCAAATAAAAACGAAATTAAGTAGAAAATTTCTTAATCTATATTATACAATGAGTCCTTTAAGTATTGTCATAACTATTGTAGTGATTGTATTGATTTTCATGTTATTACGCAATATTTTCTCTGATCCGTATACATTACAAAATATTCAAAATGGGGAAACATCTTCCACGATTAAGGCATCTTCTTTAGCAACAAATGGGTCAAATGTGGCGTCTAGTAATTTTGCCTATTCCGTTTGGATGTATGTAAATGATTGGAACTATCGTTACGGAGAGCCCAAGGTTGTATTTGGAAGAATGGGAGGTTCTAGTGGAAGTGGCGCAGGATCTATTCCTGGCGTTAGTGGGCTCGACCCTTGTCCGGCTGTAGTTTTAGGTGATGTTGAGAATAACCTAAACATATCTTTAGGATGTTATCCTGGCCTAGATCAAGCTCCTACAACACCTGGCGGAACTACCGTGGTTCATACATGTAGTGTAGCAAATATACCTATTCAAAAATGGGTGAATCTAACAATGAGTGTATATGGAAGAACCATGGATATCTATATTGATGGTAAATTGGTTCGAACATGTTTGTTACCTGGAGTTGCCAGCATTAATAATAATGCGGATCTATTTGTAACCCCAGCAGGTGGTTTTAATGGATGGACTGCAAAATTACAATATTATCCCAGTTCATTAAATCCCCAGGAGGCTTGGAATATTTATTCGAAAGGATATAGCAGCTTCGCTAGTATGTTTAGCGCATATCACCTTCAAATTGCTTTAGTTGAAAACGGAACTACTAAAAGTAGTGTTACTATTTAAAATATAAAATTTTCTTATTTATTTAATATATATAAATGAGTGACAATGGCGCTTTTAATTCATTTTCTACAAATAATGGATCGAACGATTTTTTAAATTCAGATAGTTTAGTAGCAAAATTGGCATTTTTATTATTGGTTTTATTTGCTTTTGTGATTTTATTGCGAATAGGTATTTCAGTTGTGGCTTATTTCTTTAAACCAAACGAATCGCCTAGATTAATTAATGGTATGGTTGATGCGAAACAAATGCTTATGTTTCCACAAGATCCGAGCAATAATGGTGCGGTAACCATTTATAGATCTAATAACGCAACAGATGGTCTGGAATTTACTTGGTCCGTGTGGGTTTATATTAATACGTTACAATATAACGAAGGCAAATATAAGCATATTTTTTATAAGGGCAATAGTGATTTAAATGCGGATGGAAAGAATTTTCCGAATAACGCACCTGGGTTATATATTGCTCCCAATACAAACACTCTGGTTGTTATGATGAACACGTTTGATGTCATTAATGAAGAAATACTGGTTCCTGATATTCCTATGAATAAATGGGTAAATGTTATATTAAGATGTCAGAATACCACCATGGATGTATATATTAACGGAACTATTACCAGAAGTGTTCAATTAACCGGCGTCCCAAAACAAAATTATGGGAATGTGTATGTTGGTATGAATGGCGGTTTTGACGGCTATATTTCTAATTTGTGGTATTATAACCACGCTTTAGGAACTGCTGCCATACAAAGTCTCGTAGAAAATGGACCCAATACTAAAATGGTGGGGTCTGGTGGTATAAATCTAAAAGATCCAAATTATTTGTCTTTAAGATGGTTTTTCTATGGATCGAAAGACAGCTATAATCCGTAGACATCGTGATACGAATTGCTCCAAATAAATTATTTATTATTACATTTTAATAAATAATTTCATTTAATAAATAATTTAATAAATAAATAATAATCAATAAATAATAATCAATATATTCAATATATATCACCCATGCCATATAATCCTATACCTACAAGAGTCTGGAGTAGAGTTCAAAATCCATGTTCAACAAATACGGATAATTCAAATCTTGTTTATATGCCTTTATCAAAGCAATATGTTAAACCATTACAGGCTAGTTATGAACAACAAATGCTTTTAAAAGGCAATATTTTACAATATAAAAAAAATAGTTCTAATTTAACCAAAAATCAACGATATTCTCAGATTGTAAAAGGACAGTGGACGAATCGAACCAAAAGTTTCGCAACCCAAACAGAATCATATACGAATCCGAATACATCTAGCTTATTACGAGTCAATTATACGAATATCCCTTATCCGAATACATTAGTAGGTTTTCCGAATAATCCATCTGGACCATTCCAGTATAATGTTCAAAATCCATTTGATTGTTCTACGAATCTTTTACAAGATGGAGGCAATTTAGTATGTAACGCCACAGTAGATCCTTGTACAAAAGAAATTATTCAGAAAACAATTATTCAAACTTGTTATCCTACAACGTGTTCCGATGTGCCAGGGCAAATACAGAATTTGTGTTGGGATAATAGCATTCAAACATGGTACCCTAGACAGAGATATATTATGACTAATAGCGCTAGTAAATGGCCGGAAGGTTATAAGGGGTTTGTAAGCGCCGTTATACCAGGCGCGCCTTATTTGACATTAGATTCATCGGCATGTTCATTGTATATTACATTATCTTGGACGAATGTTCATACTAATTGTCTTCCAATAACGAGTTATAATGTATATCAAAATGGCGCCTTTTTGGAAAATGTGTCTGGTACTAGCATGAATATATTAATTTCAGGTACTACTTCATTTTTTGTAACTGCGTTAAGTGATACAATTGAATCGCTTCCTTCAAATATAATTAATATAAATTGTAATGATTTTAAACAATTGTCTGCTCTTGGTTCAGGATTAAATGCCCAATGTAATACAATAGCATTTGCTCTTAATGGTGGTAATTTATATGCTGGAGGCTTTTTTACTACCGCTGGAGGTAATTCAGCAAATTATATTGCTACATGGAATATGACTACTAATATATGGTCGGCGCTTGGTTCAGGATTAAATAGCTATTGTAATACAATAGTCTTTGGTCCGGATGGTAATTTATATGCCGGAGGCGCTTTTGTTATTGCTGGAGGTATTACCGTAAATGGTATCGCCAAATGGAATATGACTACTAATACGTGGTCTGCTCTTGGTTCAGGATTAAATGCCCAATGTAATACAATAGCCTTTGGTTCGGATGGTAATTTATATGCCGGAGGTAATTTTACTACCGCTGGAGGTATTTTAGCAAATTATATTGCTAAATGGAACATGACTATTAATACATGGTCTCCTCTAGATCCATTCGGATTAAGTAACGATTGTAATACAATAGCCTTTGGTCCGGATGGTAATTTATATGCCGGAGGTAATTTTATTAACGCTGGAGGTACCCCAGCAAATTATATTGCTACATTTAATATGACTACTAATACGTGGTCTGCTCTTGGTTCAGGATTATCTTTTAATTGTAATATAATAGCATTTGGATCGGATAATAATTTATATGCTGGAGGCTATTTTTCTACCGCTGGAGGTACTCCAGCAACTGGTATCGCCAAATGGATTATGACTACTAATACGTGGTCTGCTCTTGGCTTAGGATTAAATAGCCCTTGTAATTCAATCACAATTGGTCCGGATAGTATTTTATATGTTGGAGGCGCGTTTACTCAAGCCGGAGGTAATCCAGCAAATTATATTGCAGCATGGAATATCGCTACTAATAGTTGGTCATCTATTTGTTCTGGATTAAATCAATATTGCTATTCAGTAGTGGGTAATTATTATGGTATTTTGTATGCTGGAGGCGCGTTTACTACCGCTGGAGGTAATCCAGCAAATTATATTGCTGTTAACTCTATTTGTGGTTAAATCAAAATAAAAATAAAAATCAAAATCAAAATAATAATAATAATAATAATAATAATCAAACAAATTAGTATTATTTATTTATCTATGCTCTTAAGCTAGGGTTCACGCAAATTTCATGACTTGGGAATATGTCTCCTGACATACATGTGTCGTTTACTCCCACTTTTGCGCAACTTCGAAATCCTCTATCTTCCCCAATATAACACCAACCAGCCTTTGGCATACCGCCTTGAATATTACTACTAGATTCGTCGGCTTCATAATCATGACTGCCTTGTTGTTGTTGACCTTGCGCAGTATTTAATGATTTATTTAATGTATTATTTGCCATAATATCTGGTTGCGTCATGGTTGATTGAACCGCTTGTGTTTTTAATGTTGTTGCCGCATTACTTGTACCAGTACCAGTACCAGTACCAGTATTTGGCAGATTTCCTTTAGATACATCTTGAACTGCGGACAAACCAGTGGTCGCTGTAGAAGCAGAAACATTCACTACTTGCTTCGCACCTTCAGCAGAGACATTTGTTACTTGACCTGTTAGCGCCGCAAATAATCCGGCTATTTTTGCTACTATTGGGCCGAAAATATTACTAATATCTTGTGTCCCTTTTGCTAAATAAACAAAAACATTAAAACCTAGAAATGCCAAAATTAAAATTACGATGATCCAAGTTGTAATACTTATCTCTTTTAGTCCATCTAAAATCCCATCAAAAAATCCACCATCACTACTACTTGTAGAACTAAGACTTGGACTCCCTATATTATTTGTCATTTCACTTGATTGTAATATTGAACTTGTCAGGCCATTTGATCTGCTGCTATCCATTATAATAAAAATAAATATATTAATTTTTATTATATATGCGCATATAATGAAGGTTTATTTGAATGACAATAAATATAAGAATTGATTCATATCTCCTAAGATTTCATCACGAATGTTCAATAAATCAGTATCATTCATAGAACTAATGGCCTTATTGTTTGTTAAACTAACTAAATACCTCTTGAATTCTTCCACCTTTTGTTTCAATTTTTCTTGAGAATTTAAATCGTTTAATGTAATTGATTTATGATTCATTAAGTCGATTCTTATTCCGGTTTTACCTAAAAGCACTTCCATGAATTTATCCATATTATCATTCAACACATCGTATAATTTATCTGTTGCCTTATGTGTGGCGTAACTATGAGTCTTCCAATGAAATAATTTGACCATTAAAATCATCTCAAAAAATTTAATAGTCACTTCCTTTTCAAAACTGGACGATGAAGATTTTGATGGTCTATTTTTACGCGTTGCTCCGCCTCTTTTCTTTCTATGTTGCGTTTTTGACATTTATATATAATATAAATATTACAATTATTATATACTTTGGTTATATATTTTTGTTATATACTTGGGTTATAACCTCGGTAAAAAAGATTCGCCCAAGGAATTCATTTTTTCCAGTTTCTCAATCGTTTTTTCTAAATTGGTCGATTTCGTATCTTTAAATAAATACTCCATACCAGGAGACTCCTCATTTTTTTTTATTTGTTTATATACGTTGTCTATTTTTTTCAACACATTGCTTACGATATCCTTCTGTTTATCTCGAATTATTTCCTCATCCGTATTAATATTTTCACATAAAAGCGAAACCACAAAATACAATATATACTTTCTCTTTTTGTCACATCCGCTAGTATACCTTAAAACGAACATATTTAACAACGCATTTATCACCTTTTGAATTATTTTAGGTCTTTTTAATCCCTCTTTTAAAAATGAGTCCCATACGATCCAAATAATATCCATTTGGCATTTGCTATCTACCGGCATACCACTTCTTCTCTCACATTTACATTTTTCCTTCTTATTTTTACATATTGTTTCAAATTCGATAATCCATTCTATCCAATAACATGCGCTAATAATATTCTTACCATCTTGTGAAATATTATAGGCTAGTTCATTTATAGCGACAAATAATTCCTTGGGGTCATCTTTCAGAAAAACATCATCCGCATATTTCACGTTCGGAGCTTTAAACCGATCCGTCATTTGCGTCATATCAAAATCATCCTTTTTAATTTTAATATTATCAAAACTATGCTTCCTTTTAGCATCACATAATATACACATTATTTCGCAAAACACCTTCCTTATTTTGTCATTGTTTCTCATTCTTAATTCATTATTTGCGAATCCATTATTGATAATATCTTTAAAATTATTAATTCTTAATTCCAAATAGATGGCTATTTTAGGATTCCCTAAATGAATATACTTACTGTAAAAATACAGAATTATTTCCCATAATTCACCATAATGACCTGCGCATATTAATTCGGCACTCCAATAACAAGCTGGCTCTATTTTGGAATTAATTAAACTATTTAGCAATTCTTTTCTAACATCTGTTTTTTTAAACTTTGAAAAAGTGATGCCTTTAAAATCTCTCGGTCCTCTTATATCATTTATTTCAGAATCCGACATATAATAAAAAATATACAAAAAAAATAACAACAATACATATAGATGAACTTTAATAATTCCATAAAATCAATTACAAATATTTACAATAAAATGTCTAATTTTGGCAAACTCTTGTTTTTTATTACGATCCTCTTGATTGTAATTGTATTTTTCAAATCGGTCAATATATCCACAAAAGAAGGTTTCGAGCAATCAGACAAATTTCTATTCAAAAGAGGCACTGACGTTTACGACGATTTTTATGCTAGTATTTATGACCATTTAGTATTTAATAATATGAAGGACGATTATGAAATTACGTCTATTGTCAGTCATACGGCTCCAACAAGTCAAAGCGTTATTTTAGATGTTGGCAGCGGAACTGGGCACCATGTTGCGAAATTAGCCGAAAAAGATTTAAATGTGATTGGCATTGATATTTCGCCATCTATGATAAATACGGCAAAGCAAAATTTTCCTAAATACAATTTTAAATTAGGTAATGTTTTAGACGAAAATCAATTCAAACACAATAATTTTACTCATATTCTTTGTCTCTATTTTACGATTTATTATTTTGAGGATAAGAGAAAGTTTTTCGATAACTGCATGGATTGGTTAATGCCTGGTGGGTTTTTACTTGTACATTTAGTAAATAGAGAGAAATTTGATCCTATATTGCCTCCAGGCAATCCATTATACATAGTCTCTCCTCAAAAATATGCAAAGGAAAGAATTACGAAAACCAAAATCAATTTTAATGAGTTTATATATAATTCTAATTTTAATCTTGACAAAGAAAACAATATTGCTACCTTTGAGGAAAAATTCAAATTTAATGATGGGAAAATACGTAAGCAAGAGCAAAAGTTGTTTATGGAAACTACTACAGATATTTTAACAACGGCGCAAGAATGTGGATTTATTATTGAGGGAAAAATCGATCTTTTACAATGCGCCTATGAGCACCAATATATTTATATTCTTGTTAAGCCATCGTAAGTCCTTCAGCTATCTCTCCAAACTCCTTCGACTACCGTCTACGGAGTTCCCTCGCTCACCGGCGCCTTCGGCTACGACTCGCTCCAAACTCCTTATTATATTGTAATAGTTTGATCGAGTTATAAACTTCATTTTTTTAAATTGTGAAATAATATGTTGATAGAATATTTATCATATATATTATTTTTTATTGTCCTTTTAATCATACTTTTTTACATGTATATTAAACTCAAATATGGCTTTTGGGTAGCACAGCCAGTATTCCATATTTACGATATTGGGTATATGATTCGCCCCCCAGGAATCATAAATCACGATCTTCCTGAAAAAAATAAGTATACCAATTTTAAAAATATCGAAACATTCGTTTACTCCGAATTGTCGGACATTAAAATAAACAAAATGACGAATTTTATCACATCGAATTATTTACAAAATAAGGACAATATTTTTGCGCCAAAACAGGAAAATATCGTAACATACTTCAAAGGTCATAACGATAAGTCGTTTGCGTCATTTTATAGCGAGGACACTCTTCTTACTGACTTAAAAAAAGGCACTACGATAACGGATAAAAAAGTGATTGGTATCATCACTGGTCGGCCAGTTCATATATCTATCAATAATGGGGACAAGGATGCAGCGTTTGATGCGTATTACGTGGACTATTTGTGCGTTGATACATTTTTTAGGAAGAAGGGGATTGCGCCGCAATTGATTCAAACACATTACTACAATCAAAGTCATATTAACAAAAAGATTGGCGTGTGTTTGTTTAAGAGAGAAGATGAATTGACTGGGATTGTCCCTTTGTGTATTTATTCGACTTATGGATTTTCCGTTAATAACTGGGGTAAGCCGACGGATTTATCGGCTACGTATACTCTTCTTGAGATAAACGAGCAAAATTTTCATTTTTTATTTGATTTTATGAAGAAAAACAATGATCAGTTTGATATTGTCATTCATACAGAGGTTACAAATATTATTGAACTAATTAAGACCAAAAATATTTTTATTTATGTTGTTATGGCTAGAGCTACCAATGAAATATTGTGTGCTTTTTTTTTTAGGAAATCATGTGTTTTTATTGAAAAGGATTTGGAAGTGCTTTCTTGTTTTGCCTCTATTAATGATTGTCCGAATAATGATCTGTTTATTCAAGCGTTCAAGATAAGTTTTTGGAAAATAGCCGCTGAAAACAATTTTGGATTTTCTGCTGTAGAGAATATATCGCATAATAATACAATAATTGATAATTTATGTATTAAAACGACTCCGTTGATAGTGAGTCCAACCGCATATTTTTTTTATAATTTTGCTTATAATACTTTTAAAGCTAATAGAGTTTTATTAATTAATTGATTGAATTATCGAATTATTTATTTATTAATTTTCTTGTGAGGAGAGCACCACATTAGCTGCGGCCTTTTTTGTCTTCTTCGGTTCCTTCGGCTCTTTCTCCTTTTTTGGTTCTTTGGGCTTTGTTACCTTCTTTGTCTCTTTTACTTCAGGTTGAGGTGTAGGAGCAGGTGTAGGAGCAGGTGTAGGAGTAGGTGTAGGAGCAGGAGCAGGAGCAGGAGCAGGTTTAGACTCAACCTTAGACTTAGACTTTTTATCATTTTCATTGTCACTATCACTATCGCTAGTACTATTTTCTAAACAATCTTGACAAATCCTGCCTAATTCAACATATTTTTTCTGTTGCTCTCTGGCTAGAGTCTTCGATTTTCGAATTAGTTTATTTGTCAAATTCATATTAATAATCTCTTCCTTTAAATCTTGAGAAGGTAAAAATACCTGAGCACCACTTTCTAATAGAAAGATTTGATTTCTCTTATTATAAAACAAATTTGGATCACCATCATCATCCATCTCGATGACTCCACATGTACAATAATCTTTATGGTCTACTTCTTCATCTCCTTTTCTACAACGTACATCAATAACATCAACATCGTTAATATAATCTTCAAAAAAATCACTCGCTTGTTCTTTGGTTTCAAAACAAAAAACCTTCGGAGGATTAATTCGCAATGTTGATAATCGTGTTTTTGTTATATCATCTTCGTAATATTTAAAATCATAACAACCGTCATGCTTACAATGAACTACTAAATATTTAGGCATTATACTATTATCATATAGCATCATTGGTTTAAATCATTTTCAAAAATATATTTATTTGTGTATTACATAATATAATACATAAATACCTGGATCTACTTTTCTCAACAGTCGGTACCTATTTTGCTCTACTTTTCTCAACAGTCGGTACCTATTTTGCTCTACTTTTCTTAAAAGTAGATAGATAGATTAACGTATATATTTACCTACTCTAGCAAACGAATCTACTACGAAAATAATAAATATGCCTAAAAATGAATATAATACTACTTCCTCGGTTACATTATTGGTTTTTTCATCTTGTTGTTCTTCTAGCAAACTAATCATATAATTTAATTTTTGTATCAATACATCCGGATTAGATGATTCGTGCGACATATTATTATTTGGGTTATAATATTGTCTATTTACTGGGTTATTTTGCGACACATTCATATTTGGATTTTTACCAGGAACATATCCAGGCAACATTTTTTTATAATAATCATCCACACTTTTATTATCACCATAATTCGTAACAAAATTATTAAGATCTAAATCATCTCCGCCATTATAATTTGGTTGAGGTGCTCTACCTAATGTTCTAAACATTAGTTCATTATTTTCGTTTGACATATTGGACATTTTTTCAGTAGCAACAGTTCGGTGAACGCCTACAGACTCTGCTTTTGGAGGAGGGTTAAAGTCGCCTAGATTATCATCTTCATCATCACTTTTTGACTTATTATGGATTTGGTCTAAAACAGAATTTACCTTTACTGTGTCAAAAGATTCTTTAGGATAATTTTTTTGTGTTTTATTATGTGTTTGACGTTTTGTATTCATTAAATTATTAGATTCATTTTCTGAATTATTTACATTATCATTAAAGGGAGCCGCATATATTGCTAAAGACATTCTTATTAAAAATTAAGATAATAATTTGCAAAACAGTCTGAAATTTTCATATAATAGTATTTAGTATTTATAGTTCTATTTTGTATTTTGTATTTTGTATTTTGTTTTTGTATTTTGTATTTTAATTGAATTTCCAAATAAATTATATTAGATTAATTATATAATGGACTTTAAATTAGTTAGCAAAAACAATGTCGGAGTAGTAGCGCTTTTATTACTTGTTATATTACTTAGTCAATCAAAATTCTTTCATTTTTTATTGGACAATGCTTTAGGAAGAGCTGTATTATTAATGTTTTTAATATTTATTAGTTATGCAAACAAAATATTAGGGATTGTAACTGTTTTACTTATTATTATTATGTTTAATAATAGCAATTTTGGATATATGGAAGGGTTTGACACTCCTTCGGTTCCTTCAGTTCCTAATCCTTCGGTTCCTTCGGTTCCTTCGGTTCCTTCGGTTCCTTCGGTTCCTTCAGTTCCTGAAACTCCTTCAGTCGCTGATATTACTACACCTGTACCTAGTCCTATGCCTGAGCCAGTTCCTGAGCCTGAGAAAAAAGATGCGAAACAAACAATGGCTGCGGAAGGCTTTGATGTTTTAGGAACGGAAAGAACTATGCAAAAAGGAAAACAATCCAACTCCATCCCAGTAAATAGTTTTATGCGCGATTCTGAATCAGCCTTACCATTTGAAAATTCTAAATTTACAGATGTATTTTCCGCCTTCTAATAAACTTTTTTACTCTATCATTATATAATGAATTCACCATTTTATAATTATATTTTGCTTATCGTGCTCTTCTTTCTTTTTAGATATATCGGCTATTTCATTATTAACAGATCATCAAATGAGACCGAATCATTCACTCCTTATATGCGTTCATGTTACAGACCACATGTCAGACAAATGCGTATTATATCCGAAGGTTTCTATAATAAACACCAAAATAATATAACCAATCTTTTTAGAAAATTTGGCATAATGTAAAGTTTCTTGAATTTTATTTTATTATGTTATTTTAGTATAATGACTAAAAAAGATACTATTATAGAAAATACGAATATATTTACACCTGTATTTAATAGTATGGGATATATAAATACTCATATAATGTATTTAAATAATAGCAAATTCTTTGCCGGTGTTATCATGATTCTTCTCAACGTTGGCTCTAAATTTATAACCATTCAATTTAGCAAATCTACTGAAGAATATATGAAATATTCGTTAAGTAAACAATTATTAGTGTTTTCAATGGCTTGGATGGGTACTCGTGATATTTACACCGCGCTTGGTTTGACGGCGGTTTTCAGTATATTATCGGATCATTTATTTAACGAAGAAAGCAGCTTATGTATTGTTCCTCAGCAATATAGAGTTCTAGACAAATTAATTGATACTAATAATGACGGTGATATAAATGACACGGAAATTGCTGCGGCTATTGCTGTTCTAGAAAAGGCAAAAAGAGAGAAACAACGCAAATCTCAAAAAGAAGCTATGCGCAACTTTGATTTTCAGAAATTTAATTATGATGATAAATAATGGCGAATAATGATTATGAAGAATAATTATTATAATAACTTTTACGGTTATTATAATATAATATATTTATTCTATTACCTTAATCTATTACTTTCTATTACGTTTCCTCGTTTTATGTCGTCTACCACCACCTCTATACACATCTTGTTTTTTAGTTGTATTATTTGTAGGAGGCGTTACTTCATAAACTGGAGGAATCACATATTTCCGACCTGTAAAATTGGCATATGACCTTCTTACAGCGTTCCATCTATTTCTACATGATAATTGCGACATTTGTTCGTCTGTTATAGTAGTTCCTTTTACTAATTCCATGTCAATGGTTATATTATAACAAATGTTCGATCTATCCTTTTCCATAAACATTGTATTGGCTGGCGTATTATACGGATTATTATTGTAAGGATTACCGCCTATATGTCCAGGCGCGAGTTTAGCCTCTATTTTTGTTTTATTATAAGGAAAATTTTTTGAGAATTTGTCAACAAAATATTTGGCTTCCTCGTTATTCGGTCTACTACATAGTTTGTTTAAACTCGCATTCATCACATCAAATATACCAGGTTGAAGAGAAAATGTTTGCGGCGTTTTTGGTATAGGTGTTTCAAAATAGTATGCAGCATATATTAAAAATAATATATAATATGGTGGAATAACCGTCGATCTTTTATCGAAAATAGTATATGTTTTATCTATTTTGTTTTGTTTCACTCCACTACCTTTTTCGGAATATTTAAATGACATTATTTCATAATGCGCATTATAATAATATAAAAATAAATATTTTGTCCATTCTTTACCATTTATAGTTGCTGAAAAATCAGCAAAAGGGATTCTTAAGGTGTCTGTTGTTTGACTTCTCTCAATAGGTATAACATTTAATCCTATTTCAGAACCAACCGCTGATATAGCTACTTCATTTGCCCAATAATCTTTACTTTCAATATAATTGGCGATTTCGGATTCCGTAATCGCCCTAAAAGGATCTAATACAATTCCGTTAGAAAATGGGTTCGTGCTTACAGGAATGCTATTTGGTTTTAAAATAAAAAAATTGGGATGACTGGTGTATACATCATCTATTATACTCATATAATGCTGTTTTTTATCTGCTTCTGTAGAATACATAGTATTCATTGTATTTTTAAATATTTCGTTTAGATTCTCTGCATCTACAATGGCGGATTGTAAATAAGTATCTTTATTTGGGTTACCTAATATGTATTTCGTCACCATTTTTCGTATAACCGCTTTAGTAAATATATTGAATCCTTTCCCAATATTACCATATGTGATTTTATCATTTGGATTATAATGATTGTGATAATTTATGGCATCCGCGACAGCTATAAAAAAACAATCGCCAGCTCCTGGGTTACTTTTAACGGATAACCCATCAACTGTTTCTTTATATGCGGCTTTACTAATATGCTTCGTATCTTCTTTTACTGCGGTGTTTGTAGTATTTATATAGTTTTCTCTGATGAATGATTTGTAAATATTGTCCATATCATTAAATATTAGATCAATCATGTTGTAATATTCTGCGGAATTGAAATATTTTCTTAAAAAAGATGTGGCGACCTTATTCGTTGTTAAAGTTACGTCTGGTGTAGGACTTTTATCTTCTTCTTCTTCTTCTTCGTCAACCGGTAATTCTTCGACGCGGTTATTTGGTCCTGGTGTTGGAGGCGCAGGCATGATTGCTAATGGTTTTCCAGGTTTTGTTGGAGGCGCAGGCATAATTATTAGTGGTTTTACAGGTTTTGTTGGAGGCGCAGGCATGATTGTTAATGGTTTTTTACCTGGTCCTGGTCCTGGTGGAGGAGGTGGAGGAGGTGGAGGTGGAGGTGGAGGAGGTGGAGGTAATTGTTTAACTTCTGGTTTTGGCGGTAAGGGAGGAGGTAAAGGAGGTGCTGGTGGCGGTACTTGAATACCAAAACCTAAACCATTATCAGTATAATTTGGCCCACGGAGTAGATCCGGAGATAATTGCTTTAATTGATTTTCACCACTAATAATATCTTCTTTTACAAATGTTGAATATAAATAAGGATCTCGAAGTCTATTAGTCATTTCAAGCGGTTTTACCTTCGTATCTACCGTCCAATCCCCTTTCGTCCAATGAAGTGCCGCAATTACATATGGTTGTTTGTTTATATATAATATACTTTTCGGCGGAAATAAAATATCCAGTGTACATCGAATGTTGTTATCTATATACCCTCTATAAGCCGCATCCTTTAATGATATTTTTTGTTGTATGCCGTGTGAATTTACTAAAGAATCAAATAACCCTCTATTAAAAAATTCCTTAATTCTTAAATCCTTTGGCACTTTTTCTATTATGGATTTATTTAATTTTACTAAAGGGTCAAATCTGACTGCTGTATCATCTTTACTTATATCCGGAATAGTCATCGATGGCACATATTTTATCCTCTGGTATCCAGGAATACTAGTATTAATAGTAATATTTAATTCATTTGGAACAATCATATTTTTATATTCATTTGACATAGTAGGTATACTTATATTATTAATATATTATTACTATATTATTATACGACAATTATAATAATATGTTATTTTCAATAATATGTTATTTTCAATAATATGTTATTTTCAATAATATGAGTATTATTGTTTATATGTTTCACGCATTTTATTACGCGAATGAACTGATCGTTTTGAATAACTCTACCATAATCCGCGTTACTGAAAAAAAGGCACTATGGACACTATCGCATCCTAAACACCAACCGTTGTCATTAAAAGTCGTGTATTTTTATCGATATTATCCAGTATATTCTCTAACGATTTTACATTTTCCGCAGCCATTTTGTCATTTGTTAAAAAACTATTGAGATCTAATATTACTTTGATTTTTTCTGTAGTCCATTGTTCATTTAATTTATCGATTATATCCTTTGTATACGTTAATGATAAGGCATCCTTGTAAAAAATAGAATCATTGTATCGTTGCTCCACATGATTAGTTATTATTGCGTAATAGTAATTCAAACATAAACAGATAATAGCACTCGTTTTATACGTTTCCATTAATTTCTTAAGACCATTTTGTGCGCATACGAACAATTGTTTGATTCTCGGAGTCTTCTGAATATATTCCTTTGATAAAAATGTGGTACATGCTATTTGTATTGGATTGTATATATACTGTAAATCGGTTTTATTTGTCTTAAATACAAACCGACAAAATGCCTGGAATGGTCCTGGTTCTTGTAATAGTAAAACATTTGCCTGAATAAATATTTTGGTCCCTACAGGTTTATTTCCTATTATAGCCAATTTTATTATTACGGATAATGGATCTACTATACACAAGTTTTCATTAAATTTTATAACGACATCTAAAGCTGATTCTGTATTTTCTGGTGCAGTACTCATTTTACAATAATATAGTATAATATAAATTATAAAAAAAGTTTTATATTATTATTCATAGAACTTACTTTATTGTTTTACTTTTATTGTTTGATTCCTATTTTATCTAAGAATTCGTCTACTAATTGTTTCGGTATATTGTCGAAATTGACTAATACTTGATTTAATTCATATTGTTTATAATATTCTGGGTTATCGTTCATTTTTTTTGTAAAGAATTCTGGATCAGCTATACATTTTTGCGCTGTTTTAATGCCACATTTTGGGAAAACCGACGGAATATTGTCACAGGTATCGCCCATTATGATTTTTATTTGTAAGTCATCTTTTGGGTTACCTGTTGAGCTCTTGTTTTCGGCAATATTCTTAAATGCCAAATTATATAAATGAACATTATGGCTGTTTAATTGAAGATAATCTCTATCACTTGTGATAATATAAATAGAGCATTCAGGGTATTTCTTCACTAGATATTTCACGGAAATCGCAATACAATCGTCGGCTTCTAACTTTGGATGACTTAATATTGCCTTTGCGCCGCCTTGTTGAAATAAATCGTCATCATATACCATCTTAAAGAACGGACCTCCCATAAACCCATCTTCTTGTACTCGATTTGCCTTGTATTTGGGGAAGAATTCGTTACGCCATATATTTTCTCTCTTACAATCTTTTCCCACTATTAATAATGGTTTTGTTTTTTTATTTATCTTTAATTTTGTCTGTAACCGTTGAAGACCTTCTACAAATGTTTTCTTAAATTTATCAACGAATAGTTGATTTTGATATGGATCCAATAACGGTTCTTCTGGGTATGCGTTTTTCCACCAATTATTTAATGCAAAGAATCGATAAAAGCAAAAGTAACTTCCATCTACAAATATAAAGGTTGGCGCGTCATTCAAGGAATTTTGATCCATTATTATATTATACGAATATTTACAAATATATACAACGATTGAATTATTTTCAATTTTATTAGATAAAAGTGGATCATTTTTTGAAATAGTTCTTTAAGTTACTTTGGGAATAATATATATAAAACATGAGAAATTTTGTCCCAAGACTTTTTTGGGAAAGTCGATTTTGGACATTTATAAATGTCCATTTTTGGGTTTTGCAATATAGTTTCCCTTTTTATCGATTTTTACTGCATAATTGAATTTTATGGTCTGGACACTTTTAAAAAGTTTTTCAATTTGTGACGATAAAAAAATATGTTTTTTTGCAAAAAGGGTTTAGGCGTTTTTTTTATATCATATAAAGATATAATGGACGAGAAAAAAACGCCGAAAAACGCCGAAAAAATATATTGTAAATATTGTGACTTTAATTGCTCTAAAAATAGCGACTGGATGCGACATATCTCGAGACCAAAACACCTAGAAAGTGAAAAAGGATATAAAATGGTATCAAATGATGATAAAAAAACGCCGAAAAACGCCGAAAAGGGATTTGAATGTGGGTGTGGGAAAAAATATAAGCATTATTCTGGGTTTTGGAGACATAAAAAGAATTGCGACCTAATAGGGTCTGAAAATACGCTTATTCATGACACACCTAAAGAACAACATATCGATAAAGATGAAATCATAAAATACCTAATGAAAGAAAATAGTGAATTCAAGGAGATGATGATTGAGTTGTGTAAAAATGGTACGAATGTGATCAATAATAGTAATAATATGAACAATAGTCACAACAAAACGTTTAATTTACAAATATTTTTAAATGAAACGTGTAAAGATGCAATGAATATTATGGATTTTGTGGATTCGTTAAAGTTACAATTGTGCGATCTAGAGAGAATCGGCGAGGTTGGCTTTGTTACCGGAATATCAGACATTATTATTAAAAACTTAAAGGCATTGGATATTAGTAAAAGACCGGTTCATTGTGCGGATACAAAGAGGGAAGTGATGTACGTGAAAGACAATGATAAATGGGAAAAGGAGCAGGAGGGTAACAAGAAACTGAAAAAGGCAATTAAACACATTGCGAAAAAAAACAGTATGAATATCAACCTCTTTAAAGATAAATACCCAGATTGTATCAACAGTCACTCTAGAAAATCGGATCAATTTAATAAAATATATATCGAGGCGTACGGAGGATCCGGAAATGAAGACGTGGACAATGAAAATAAAATTATTAAGAATATTGCAAAAGTCGTTGGTATTGATAAATCTCTTTAAGTTACTTAGAGAATAATATATATAAAACATGAGATTTTTGTTCCCAAGACTTTTTTGGGAAACTCGATTTTGGACATTTATAAATGTCCATTTTTGGGTTTTGCAAAATAGTTTCCCATTTTATCGATTTTTACTGCATAATTGAATTTTATGGTCTGGGCACTTTTAAAAAGTTTTCCAATTTGTTACGATAAATTTTCCTTGTTTTTCATGAAATTATTTAGGAGATTTTTTTTGTTCTATATATATAGAACATTTAGAATGAAAAAAATCTCCGAAATCTCCAAAATATATTTTTGCGAAAATTGTAACTATAATTGCTCTAAACAATCTGAATGGTCGAAACACCTGTTGACATCTAAACACGAAAATAGAACAAATATAGAACAAAAAATCTCCAAAATCTCCAAAAACTCATTTCAATGTAAGTATTGTCAAAAATCATATGTCGCACGAAATAGCGTGTGGTATCATGAACAGAAATGTAAAAATAATGAGCATAATGAGCATAATGAGCATAATGAACCAAGTGAAGACGACGATAACTCTTTACAAGAAAATTTGTTGTTATCTAATCTCATCTTAGAAGTAGTTAAACAGAATAAAGAATTAATGAAGGAAAATGGGGAATTTAAAGACATGATGTTAGAACAAAACAAGCTGGTATTAGAGATAGCTAAAAATGGTACGAATGTGATCAATAATAGTAATAATATGAACAATAGCCACAACAAAACGTTTAATTTACAAATCTTTTTAAATGAAACGTGTAAAGATGCGATGAATATTATGGATTTCGTTGATTCGTTAAAGTTACAATTGTGCGATCTAGAGAGAATTGGGGAAGTAGGATTCGTTACCGGAATCTCAGACATTATTATTAAAAATCTAAAAGCGTTAGATATTAGTAAAAGACCGGTTCATTGTGCGGATACAAAAAGGGAAGTGATGTACGTGAAAGACAATGATAAATGGGAAAAGGAGCAAGAAGGTAACAAGAAATTGAAAAAGGCAATCAAACACATCGCGAAAAAAAACAGCATGAATATTAACCTCTTTAAAGATAAATATCCGGATTGTATCAACAGTCACTCTAGAAAATCAGATCAATTTAATAAAATATATATCGAGGCATACGGAGGATCCGGAAACGAAGATGTAGATAATGAAAATAAAATTATCAAAAATATTGCCAAAGTTGTTGGTATTGATAAATCTCTGTAAGTTACTTTGGTGAAGCGAGCCGTAGCGCTAGCGAAGGTCTTAAGCAGAGCGGAAAGCGACTAGATTCCTCTGCGAAGCGATAACGTAAGTGAATGAATATGGGCCTTCAGCGCATAAAAAGGCGTAAATAATAAAATATAGTTAT
>Ga0209086_10000185_pt1 | contig 55000 bp, 60 predicted proteins | sample M_130207_XF_Meta_FD_187312 | JGI IMG/M metagenome (GOLD analysis project Ga0209086, IMG submission 187312) | Freshwater microbial communities from Lake Montjoie, Canada to study carbon cycling - M_130207_XF_MetaG (SPAdes) (version 2) | ecosystem: Environmental > Aquatic > Freshwater > Lake... | reverse complement strand
AATCTCTGTGGAAAAACAGAAAAGTAACAAAGAAGGAAATGAATGCCTCCACCGATCCATTTACAAAAACAGTTCTCAATGCCAAACAACTGGCCATCAAAGTATCGATGAACAGTATTTACGGATTTACAGGAGCAGTAGTTGGAGCATTACCTTGTTTAGAAATTAGTCAATCAGTTACTGGATGTGGACGTCAAATGATTGAACAAACACAAAATTATGCAAAGGAACACTTCGCTTGTGAAATAGTGTACGGGGACACGGATTCTTGCTATGTGATATTTCCTGAGCCAGTAGACCAGGATGGAACTCTCACAACTTTGTTTAAAAAGGCTGAACATGCGGCAAAGGAAATTTCAAAAACATTTAAAAAACCGATTGAATTGGAATTTGAAAAGTTTATGTATCCCCTGATATTAGTAGCAAAAAAACGGTACATGTACGTCGAATGGACTGATCCTAAAAAACATAATGGAGAAATTGAAGCAAAGGGTGTTGAACTTGTTCGTAGAGATAATTGTCCCTATGTTAAAGAAACCCTTGATGCTGTACTTCATCCCATAATGTTTGAAAATAATGTAGAACTTGGGGTTTCCAGGGCACAAGAATTCATCGATAACTTATTAACAGGTAATGTGGATGTTAAAAAATTAATACTTTCTAAGAATCTTAAAAATGATTATAAAAAACCAGAAACCATCGCACATTACCAGTTAGTTCAAAAAATGATACTTCGTGACCCTAACAGTGCTCCAAAACCTGGAGATCGTGTACCATTTGTGTATGTAGATATCGGAGATCCAAAGGCTCTTTCTTGGAAAAAGGTAGAAGATCCAGAATATGTAGTTCAGAATAACATTCCAATTGATTGTCTTTATTACTTAGAACATCAATTGAAGAATCCACTCAAAACAATATTTGATATTCTTTTGGGTGAATTAAAATGTAATGAAATGTTTAATAGAAAATCTTTGTTAGAAGCCAAAAAAAGGGAAAAGGCAAGTATTGCTGAAGCTAAAAGAATAAAAGAAAAAAATCAAGATATCCGTTCATTTTTTAATATTAACCTTAATTAATTAATTGGTAATGAACATTCCATTATTACTTCTCCAAATAATAATATCCATAATTCCCTTAGCATTGATTAAAAAATACATTCTCAATGGAAATACATGGTTGTTAATACTTTGTTTAATATGTTATTCAGTAATGATAGCAATTTATATAAAATTATTAAGATATGATGGATTAAGTAAAGTTTATACTCTCGTTCAAATTTTACAAATAATCTTAGTTGTTTTAATGGGTATACTATTTTTTAATGAAAAATTGTCATTAAACATAATAATTGGTCTACTCTTCGGAATAACAGCAATATACTTACTTAATTAATTAATTAATTGGAATATGCTAAACCACCCATACCTGACATTATACGGAGTACATTTTGATTTACTGCGTATACATCCAATGGTTTAAGAGTTTCTGTTGCGTCTGGTAATGTATTTATATCTGTAAAATTAAGATATACACGGTCTAATCTGCTCATATTACAGGTTCCACTTGGCTGGTTTTCTTCTGGTTTCAGAGCAAATGAATAAACTGCTATATCGTCTGTGAAATAATGTCCTCCACTACTCTTATGGTGATCAAAAATCTGTTGACGTGTAAAATACTTCAAGTTTCTTGGACTAAATCGTTCAGTTCCATTAAATGTTAGGGTCATTTTAGTATTTGTCTGAGCAACTGGACAACCATAATCATTTGGATACTCGGTACTACTGATGATTGGAGCAGGTGTTGCTCCACCTGCCGTTCTACCTTGATAAGTACTCAATGTTGGGTTATATGTATTATTTGTTACATAATATTCTGGATTACCTGTAATTATAAGTTCCTTAACTGGATGATTAAAGTTTAATTCAAAAGATGCTTGAGTATTAGACGTTCCATTGTTATTTATAGTTTCTAATTGAATTTGATCCATAAGATATTCGTGAGCATTTTGAGCATAATTTTTACGCTCTGTTGAATCTAGATAAACATAATCTGCGAAAATCTTAACACTTGATATACTTGTAGTAACTGTTCCAAGTGTTGAACTACCCTGATATTCTGGTAAAGGTTTTACCCAATTATTGGATGTAGCAAATGTCATATTTAATTTAACTTCATGATATTGCAGCGCAATCAGCGGAAGTGCTAGACCAGGATTTTTTGAAAACCAAAATTGAAGAGGTACATAAGCTTCAGTAGGAGCATTTGAAGTACTTAGATTAAGTATCTGTCCTGTGTTATTAGTATACCAAGGTAATTGTGCTATTGTTTTTGAATTTATATTTTGGGTTCCTATATGTGTGTATGCAAGTGTATCGTATTTATTTGTAAAATTAATATTTAATTTATTAGCTAATGGAACCAACGCAATATTATCTTCCTGAATACCAGGAGCACCAGATTCTACATTGTTACTCCAACTTGATTCATTATTATTTGTTAATACTATTGCTTGGCCATTCTCATTATTTAATGGAGTTTGTGTAGTATTGATTGATGTTGAACTTATAAAATTATAATAACTAGTTGGTTCTTCACCTTGTGTTGCTATTTTTAATACATTACCGTATTTATTACTAAGACCTTGGTAACAAGTAGCTGAATAATTTGGATACAAGTCACTTATAAATCCAGCACTTGAATATGGATTGTTTTGAGTTAAATCCCTCCAGATACTTAACCACTTTCCATATTGGGTATCTATTATCTGACCACCTATTTCAAATTCCATCTTTTCTATCAAAGCATGTCCAAGGTCTGAACAGATGTATTCTACATTTGTTGGGTTTCCTCCCGGTATCAATTGACTTGGGTTATAATGTATCCATAACCTCTTCAAAAGGTCTCCTGATTTTGGTATTGTTATACTTACTTTTGAACCTGTATTTATTGTTCCACTTATCGGTATTTCCACGCTTTCTAAAGCATAATTACTGAACCTCTTATAAACCGTTTTCCAATAGGTCATCTGTGGTTGACCCATCAGGTAAATATCCTGAGCACCATATGCTATCAACTGAATAAGAGCACCTGAACTCATTGTTTAATTACCTTTAATACTATTTAATATTATCTAATACCTTTAATTAATTATTAATTCTTATTTTTTTAAATAATAATTAATTAAATTAAATTAACTTTGTTAATTTTGTAGTAATAATTAATTCTTAATTTAATTAAAATTAATAAGCAAATGCTATGTTACCCATTCCTGAAATTATTCTGAGTATATTGTAATTGGTTGCGTATATATCCAAGTAATTCAATTCTTCACCTGTATCGAAATTAGAAAAAACCAAATAAGGATTTGTTATTCTTGAAAAATTACAACTTCCACTTGGTTGGAATTCCTCAGGTCTGAGGGAAAATGAATAAACTCCAATGTTATCGTTGATGTCATAATCATTTGAAGAATTAGCTGATCCAGAACCTGAATGACAATCCCAAATTTGGTTACGTGTGAAGTATTTCAAATTTCTACCTGAAAACCTGTTTACCTGATTAAAAACTAAACCCAATTGTACATTTGAAAGACTCACTGAGTTATTTGCTAATATGTTTGTGGGAGTAGCAATACCATCACTTTCTATACCAATAGCGTCTGGTGAACCACAGAAAACTATTTCCTTAACAGGATTTGCGAAGTTCAGCTTGATTTGTAACTGACCACCTGAAATATTACTGGCAAAAGAATTATTAAATAGGTTACGTTGAAGTTGTTCAATAAGATATTCATGGGCATTTTGAGTAAACTGTCTACGTTCAGTTGAATCGAGGTAAACAAAATCAGCAAAAACACGAATACTTGTTAAATTAACATCAGAAAACTGAGTTGCGTGGAGCTCCTTGTAATCAGCCAGTTGAATATTGAACTTAACCTCACTGTATTGTAAAGCAATAAGAGGAAGTGCTAGACCTGGGTTTTTACAGAACCAGAACTGCATGGGTACGTATGCCTCTGTAGGAGCATTTGAAAGATTATAATCATAATAAGAAAAAGACACACTTGTATCGTTTGGAATTGTAACTGAAGTAGTTGGATAATTATAAGAAATACAATTAGTAAAAGTGTAATAATAAACATAATTTATTTCAGAAAGTGTGGGAATTGTTGAATATTCTATATAATATTTAACATCAGATATAGTAATAATTAATATACCTGGACTACCTAGAATTTTATTATTACTACTTATTGATGAATTTATATAACTTTGTAAATTTAGTGTGAATGTACCAGATGTAGGTAAACTGTTAATTCCATTCGTTGTTAATAATAAATTAAACTTTGTGTTTTGTTGCTGATGGTTATATGACATTCTACTAAATAAGGTGCTTACAGACGGTTCTGTTCCATTTAAATCAGTATAACTTATAGGATAAGTATCAATTGGGGGACTTGGTGATATGTAATTTACATTTGTTAAATTGCCCCATATTGTTAACCACAGACCATATTGACGATCTATTAAATTGCCACCTATTTCTATATCCATTTGTTTTAATATTGTGTTTCCTAAGTTTGATGGTATTCCTCCGTTTGGAAATGTTACATTGTTACCATTATAAATTGTTTGTGGGTTATACTGAATCCACAGATTTTTAAGAAGGTCTCCATCCCTTGATATCGTTACTGATACAAAATTATTTGGTAATAAGTTACCTGCTATATTTTGTTGAATTGATTCTATAGCAAAATTTGTATACCTTTTATAAACTGTTTTCCAAAATGTTATCTGTGGATCACCTGTAAGATAAATGTTCTGGGCACCATAAGCAGCCAATTGAATTAACGCTCCACCTCCCATTCTCAATTAATTTAACTTTGTTAATTACTTCTTATTTTTTATTTTTAAATTAATTAATTGGAATAAACAACACCACCCATTCCACTTGTTACTTTGAGGATATTGTAATTAACTGCGTAAATATCTAAAGGATTTAACTGTTCATTAATGGTTGAATCAAAGTTATCAAAAACCAACCTGGCATCTGAGAAAACATCGAAATTAACTCCACCAGAAGGTTGCTGATCCTCAGAATATAAACAAAATGGTATAACAGCTATTCTACCCCAGTTACCAGATCCAATTCCATTATGGGATTCCCAAACAGTTTTTCGAGTAAAGTATTTAAGGTTTCGAGCAGTCATTTGATCCTTACCGTTAAGAACCAACTTAAGGGTTACATTTGTTCTAGAAATATTATCATTAGGTTCAGTAGTATAATCGGCAAATGAATACATATATGGATTACTACTAACAACTATAGGAGAAGGAGTACCTGATCCATTACAAGAATAAATCCAAGGTTTGTTATAATATGTAAGAGCACCCGAATAATAAGAAATTCCGTTTATATAACTGGGATCTTGAGTTACACTAACATAATTTACTTTATTACTAGTAAGTGATACATTAGGAAGAATAGTAGCATTACTCGGTTGAAATGGATTAGCAGGTGTACCAACTATTATTAATTCTTTTACTAATCCCTTAAATGCTAACTTTACTGTATTCTGATTTTGACTACTCTTCCTTTGTAATTGTTCTATTAAGTATTCGTGACTGTTTGCTACAAATTGTCTACGCTCAGGTGTATCTAAGTATACGTAGTCTCCGTAAAACTGAATCGAGTCGCTCAAATTAAATACATTATTAATATTCAACTGAGATATATTACTTGTTGCGAAGTTTGGAAAATTTGAAAAAATTACTGTTAATTTAACATCGTGGTACTGAAGTGATACTAACGGAAGTGCCAAACCTGGATTTTTGTTAAACCAAAATGGAAGAGGTATATAACAATTTGTATCTGAATTTGCTAGTGAAAGATAATTTGATGAATTCGTTGAAACATAGGGTACTGTTGTAGATATACTAACACCTCCGTTAGTATAAGCCATTTTATTGTATTCACTTGTAGATTGTTGGGTTATTCTTAACCCATTAACATTTATATTTCCAATACTTCCATAAGGATTGTTTTCAGTAAGGTCTCTCCAGATACTTAACCAGACTCCATAAATCCTATGAATAATTTGACCTCCAATTGATATTTCAAGTTGTTGAAAAAGAGAATGACTAAAGTCAGTACATATTGTAGTGAGTTGAACAGAACTAACACTTTCTGGATAAAGAAGTCTAGGATTTATCTGAACCCATAGTCTCTTAAGAAGATCTCCATTACGTGTTATGGGGATATCTATACTCGCATTTAAAGTAGGTGGGTCAAATGGAACTAATAGAATAGATTCCATAGAGAAATTGGTATACCTACGATAAACAGATTTCCAAAAAGTAATTTGCGGTTGTCCGGTGAGATAGATATCCTGTGCTCCATAAGCAACCAACTGAATAAGTCCTCCTCCCATTTCTAAATTAAAATATTACTTAATTAATTAATTAATTACTCTATTATTAATTAAGTAGTATTATTTTTAAATAATTTTAATTTTAAATTTAAAGACTATTTGATGAATTGTTTTGGTTTTTTTAATTTTATTTTTAAAATACCTAAGTATTTTAATTTTACGTTTAGTTGGAGTATGCGAGACCACCCATACCAGACATAATACGGAGAACGTTGTAGTTCACTGCGTAGATATCGATGGTGCTGGCAAGCGTCTCACTGCCCTTGTTGAACACGAGCTGAGCCGTGTCAATGCGGGAGAAGTTGCAGGTGCCGGATGGCTGATGCTCCTCTGGGCGAAGTGCGAAGGAGTACACAGCGACGGAATCGGGTACACCAGTCGCACCAAAACCCGTGTGGCAATCCCAGATCTGGTTGCGGGTGAAGTACTTGAGGTTGCGGGCGGTGAAGCGGTCGGTACCGTTGAGCACGATCTTGGCAGTGACAGACGTGAGGGCAACGGTCGTGGAGGTGGTGATGGATGTAGGGGTTGATCCACCCTGTGTATCCTCAACAGATGAGTCTGCGCTGGAGGGTGCTACGGGGGCACCGGTCCACACGAGTTCCTTAACTGGGTGGTTGAAGTTAAGGCGAATGGTTCCGCTGGCGGTGGAGTCGCTCTGGACCTGGAGCTGGTCAATGAGGTACTCGTGGGCATTCTGGGCGAACTGGCGACGCTCAGTGGTGTCGAGGTACACATAGTCGGCATACACGGCAACAGTGGAGTATCCAGATGCGACGGCGGTTCCGCTGGCAAGGTTGGATAGCTGTGCGTAGGTGATGTTGAACTTAACCTCGTGGTACTGGAGAGCAATGAGGGGGAGGGCAAGTCCGGGGTTGCGGCAGAACCAGAAGCGCATGGGTACGTATGCCTCAGTGGGAGAGCCCGCTAAAGAACTGACACCGCCAGACTGGTGGGTGAAGGCCATACGCTGGTAACGCGTGGAGGGATTGCCCAAGGAGTCAACATTGATACCTGGTTCGGCACCAGCTACAGCGAGCTCTCCCTGGGCACCGGTGGGGTTGACCTCCGTTAGGTCTCTCCAAATAGTAAGCCATTTACCGTACTGGCGATCAATGAGTTGACCTCCAATTTCGAGCTCAAGCTGGTCGAAGAGGGCGTGGCCGAAATCGCAGGCAACTGCCCCAGTGGTCGTTAGGAAATTTTGGGGGTTGAACTGAACCCAGAGGCATTTGAGAAGATCTCCGTTACGGGAAACCGTTACTGACACACGGGAACCAGCACCGGACGTTCCATTGATCGTCTGGAGGATGGATTCGGTTGCGAAGTTGGTGTGGCGGCGGTAGACAGACTTGAAGAAGGTGATTTGGGGCTGACCAGTAAGGTAAATGTCCTGGGCGCCGTAGGCAACGAGCTGCATGAGTCCTCCTCCCATTTTTAGTTAGTGTGTGTGTGAATTTATAATATTAATAAATATTTTATTTTTTTGAGAAAATACGAAATTAATTAATTAATTAATTCCGTTAATTCTTAATTAATTCTTAATTAATTCTGTTAATTAATTGGAATAGGCAAGACCACCCATACCGCCCATTATACGTAGAATATTATACGAGGGCGCATAAACTGAATATTCAGGAACTGAATCGTAGTCTTGAGATACTCCATTAAGTTCATTCCTTATTGTGAAGTATAATTGGGATGTATCGATTCGGCTAAAGTTACACGTTCCACTAGGTTGATGTTCTTCAGGACGAATGGCAAATGAATATACATAAATATAATTTCCAGGACTTCTTGTATGGTGATCGTAAGTTTGTAAAAGCCTAAAGTATTCTCCCGTTCTTTCTTTAAAACGGTCTGTTCCATTAAGTATTAATTTAAATTCATTTAAGGGAGCAAATTGATTTGGTGTTCCATTAGGAATAATGTTCGTTCCTATGGAAAAATCATTTATGGGTGCGTTAGAATTATTTCTATTGAATAAAAATACAAGTTCCTTGGTAGGATGATTTAAATTAAGTCGAATGTAATTTGGTTCAGTTAGACTAATTAAATTACCAAACTGAGTCTGAACTTGTTCAATAAGGTATTCGTGGGGGTTTTGAGCAAATTTTCTTCTTTCTAGAGTATCTAGGTAATAATATGTATTCCATACTTTCATATTTCCTAAATTAGGAAGAGAAAGTCCATTTCTTACAATTGGTTGATATTCACCGTTCTTAACACCTACAATTAAATTTGTAAATTTTTCAAATGATATTTGTAACTTTACTTCGTGATACTGTAAGGCAATCAGTGGAATTGCTAAACCTGGATTTCTACAAAACCAAAATTGTAAAGGAATAAGAAGTTTATTATCAGGTTCATAAGATACATCATATGGTTGCCAATTTGCGCATGAATAATTTTTTCCTACAAGTGTTCCATACCCATTTAATTGAGAACCAGAAAGTGCTAATTCAGACCAGATATCCATCCATTTTCCATATTGTTCATCAATTTGTTGTGAGCCTATACTTACTGAAACAGAATCTATTAGATAATTACCAACTCCTTGTATCCACCCACAATAGTCCCAAGTATTACTATCCTGTACATAATCCTGTGGGTTATTAAATAAATTGATTTCTAAATAAATACTTCCTAATAAGTCTCCATTTCTATTTATTACTATAGTAATATTTCCATCAAAATCTTTATTACCATCAACAAGCTGAATTATCGATTCTATAGCAAAATTTGTATATCTGCGATATACTGATTTAAAATAAGTTATTTGGGGATTTGTTGTTAGATAAACATCTTGGGATCCATATGCGGCTAATTGTACTAATCCTCCCATTTAACTTTGTTAATTTAATTAATTAACTAATTCTTTTTATTAATTAGTAATTATTTTTAATGGACTTGTAAATTTCAAATGTATTTTTTTTATTTTTTATTTTTTTAATAGACCAACCCTTCTCAATTAATGAATAAATAAAAAGTGCTCTTAAAATTATTAAATAAGATATATTATCCATTCCCAATTAATAATACTAACTAATACTAACTAATACTAATAATACTTAATTATTATTTATAAGTTTTAGTAACGTGCCAATTTAATTTGAATTAATTATTTAAATTTAATAATACTACTTATTAATTAACAATGAGAATAGGCATAGTTCTAAACTATAAAAATGCCGAAAAAAAGAAAGATGAGTTACTTAACATTAAAAGTAAAAAAATGAGTTGGCTTAAACACGCTAATAAAAAAAAATATAAAAAACACATAATCAATAAGAAATTCATACCAGCTGATGTAGCAATAGGTATTTTTATAGAAACCCATTATCCAGAGATTAAAGTAGATTACATAAGTCCTGATGATATTTCTACTCGTAGATTTAAAAAGAATGATCTTAATTTTGTAATTATTTATGATCTTCTTGAATCATTTCACTTAAGTGATAAATCAAAGTTTGAAAAGTACAAACTTGCGCTTAAAAATAGTAACAATGTTTATCCACCTTATGATTATCAGAAATTTATTAATAATAAATGTATGTATTATAAATATCTGGCAGATAAAAAGATACCAGTTGCTCCTACATACTGTATAACAAAGGAAAAATGGTATTCACGTAATCCTGATAAATATATTAGCAACTTAATTACTAAATTTAAAAATAATAAATGGTCTTCCATAATAGCAAAACCTGTTTATGGACAGGAATCCATAGACTTTGCTAAGTTTACAAGCTGTCCATTAAAAAAGGATTCCTTGTTGTGTAAGAAGAATAAGATGATGAAATACTTTGGAAGAACAATTCCTAAATATAAATCAATTGTGATACAGGAATATATTCCAGGATTTGATCAAGATAATCCTGAAATAAGAACATACTTCATAAATGGAAAATATATGTACTCCATAGTCACTACTTCAAAACGTGTGGGAGCACCTGTCCAAGAAGGTGGTACGTTCAAAATTCCTGATAAGAACTTTAATTATATTAAAAGACTTGCCAAGAGGGTTATGAAATCTTTGCCAAAATTGGATTTACCTGGTAATCTTAAAAATCCAATTTTAACAAGAATAGATATAGGATCTGGTCTTGAGGGTGTTCCCATGACCTACTTCGTAAATGAAGTAGAATTTGTTCCAAGTTTATACATTGAAGAACTTGATCCAATTAAAACACCAGTTATTGATAGAATTAGTAAAACATTAGTAAAAGTTGCGGAAGAATACTCTGTAAGAAAATTACCAATAAAAACTAAATTTTAATTAATCAATAAAGTTCACAAATAAAGTCTCTTAAATGTACTGATATTAGCTCTACAGAAGTGACATTTCTGTAAACCCGGTCGCTTTTCTTTACAATAAGTACATATTGTATGACCACACGGATCTATAAAGTAATTAATTTGGTTTTCTAAACATATCTGACAAACTGTTGCCGGCAATGTTCCAGATAATTCATAAAACAAGTTTTTAATACATAAGTATTCCTTATTTATGGAATTAACAGAATTAGTAAGATTTTCTAAATCAAGAAAAAGAAAATATTTACCAATTTTGTTCATAAGAAGATCACAAAGTTGTACATCACTTGAATCACTTGGATCATTGGAATCACCGGAATCATTGGAATCTTTAATAATATTGACTGTTGCTATTACTAAATCAGAAAACTTCTTAAATTTTATAGATGCTTCATTAAATAAAATGTCTAACTCTATTTTTTTGTTATGTGTTTCAACTATTATCTTTTTTAATTTATTAATATTTCCATGAACACCCGTAAGAAAATTCTTTTCTAAATATTCATTTTTTATAGATTCACTCACACTTTCAGTATTATCATCAGAAATAATTAATAACTTATTTTTAATTTCATTAAAAATTTTATTATAAATATTGTTTTCAGCTGAATTAATTTCTTGATTTCTTTCTAACATAAGTGCTTCATAATTTCTATTTACTCTTTCTTCTATTTCAGAATTACCATTACCGTTATTCCAATCTACTGAATTAATTTCTTGAAAAAATAATTCATTAGAATTTGGAGGTACGTTTGTTACTCTGGCAACCAAACTTAATAAATTACCACCTAAATTACCACCTAGATTACCATTTTCTTGAGGATTTTGAATATTTTGAAGAAATGCGTAATTGTTGTTCATTTAATAAATTAAATTATTAATTGAATCATTCTTTAAGTTTAATAATTAATTATTGTTTAGGAGTAAATGTATTAAGAGCAAATGGATTTGGTGTGATACTTTGGGGAATGGTATTCGTTGGGGGGATAATACTTTGGGAAATACTTTGGGAATTAATTTGGTTACTTTGATTACTTTGGGGATTACTTTTATTACTTTTGTAAGCAAAATGTTTCATCATAATATTGTTGAGATCATTAACCTTTTGGTTATTACTGTTTATTTTTTCTTCAAGTACAGATAATTTGTAATTATTGGTTTCAGTTTTTTCATTATTTATCAATTTATTTGCTTCTAATTTAATTTCCATATTTAAAAGTTTTTCCTCTAATTTATCTAAATTACTACAAATAGTATTTATTTTTTCATTTATTTTAGTAAAATGTGATTGTACCTCAATTACCAAAGAATTGTATGGATCGTTCATTGGTGATCTTTATTGTTTAATTAATAATTAATTTATTCCTTTAAATTAAGTAATTTAAGTTTTTCTTTGAATTCAACAAGTCCTGATCTTGAAGTGATTAACTCGTAATTTCCAGTTTTAATTGCTTCAATTTCAGTTTTTGAAAATCGCATACTTTGGTTAGAATATTCCTCAAATGCTTCCATAGTTATTGGACAATATTCTTTTACAATTTCCTTTATGGAGTCTGAATATTCTCTAATTTCTGGTTGAGCGTGGGAAGTACTTCTTAGTGAAATGAAACGAAGAAGATTGTGAAGATCAATCTTCCAATAGAATTCAGACATTGTACTCAATGGAAGAACTGATCGTGCCATCTCTTTCGATACACCATTTGAAAGCAGATATTGATAAAATGAATAAGTACTCTTAATGTGGTTATTATATTCTTGTAATAAATGCCAGTTCTTTGGTTCATCAAGAGGTATTTCAGAACCTTGTTTATTTAATTTAGACTGTGTTCTAAATTCACGAGGTTCCCAAAAAGAATCCGTTAATACAGAATATCTTCCAGATATTTCATTGTATGATGACATTCTGTGACGCTGCCATTGTCTTATTACAAAGAGAGGGGCCTTTATATAAAATTTAAATTCAACCATCTCAAATGGACTTGTATGGTTGTTTCTAAATAAATATTTTATTAATTGAGCATCAGTTCTCTTTGGTTTATTATTTTCGTGATTATTCATTTGGGAAACCGGATAATAACTTACTCTGGCTGCTTCAGCGATTGCGTAGTCACATTTTAAAGAACTTCCTGAAACAACCCTTGGTAATAAATCAACCAAACGGATAATACCATTTTTTCCAATGATTTTTTCAGTTAGGACCATTCACGAATACTTCCCTTCGGGTTGAACACACGAATATTCCCTTTCGGGTTTTGAACACACGAATGTTAATTTAATAATCAAAGTCCTTAAATTAACTTATTAAGTTTTTCTTTAAATTTTATTGTAAAATTTTTTGTCTTTGGAGTGGACTCTTTAAAATCGTTAAAATGTTTATAAATTAGCTCTAACTTGTCTATTTTATTATCGGAAGAAAACATTCCAAGAATATTTCTTAAGAAATCACTTTGATTTTTATTGAATATTTTGGACTTTACAAGTGAGATGTTTATAAACTTTTTAAGAAAGTATATATCATCTATTCCAAATTTAGAAGTACTTATTTCTTGAGAACTAACAATTTTATCAATTATTTTTTTATTATTTAAGTAAATGTTAAACCTGTTGTTATTCAAAGATGTTCTTACTGGAACCTTATTCTTTTTTACATCTGATCTTGAATAGACAGATGGAATGTATAGAGAATATATACAATGTATTTCTGGAATAAAAATTTTAGTAGAATCATATAATTCAGAAAATACTGTATCTCCAAAAGATATTGAATCAATTGAATTAGCAACATTTTCTATATCAGAATTATAGTCTATATAATTTTCGTGAACCAAATTAGACAATAAGTATCCATCTGTATCGTATATTTTAAAAATTTCGGAAATATCAATTGGATCAATATTATCAAACAGTGATTCTATAAATTCAAATAAATTTGTATCTTCATCTTTGTAGAATGAATTAATAAAGAAATCTATACTCTCGGGGGAATCTGTTCTTTTAACAAAATTTAAAGTATTTAAGAGTAGTCTTATATCACTTTTACATTTACCTATTAAATAATCTAAGAGTGATTCCTTTATTTCAAAATTAATTATTTTTTTTATCCATATTTTTACAATACTTTTGGGTATCTCATTTATATAATGTATTTCACAATTTTTCTTCAGTTCACTTAATTTAGAACCCTTTGAATCAGAACTTATTATTAATATTGGTGGCAATTTTAGCTCAATGATTATTTTAATATCTATACCAAAAAGCGTTGATAATTCTTTTAATTCCTTCTTATTTAGTGAAGTATGGTTTTTAATACTCAATAAATTACAAATATCTGTAATACTAAGTGTATCTGTAGTTGAATTTTGATACTCGTCTATAAAAAGTAGTTTATTCTGATTTGTTGAATAATATGAATGTTGTGTAAAACTTATTATTTCACGTAATAGATCTTTTTTACACTTAGTTGAATCATTTATCTTTAAAGAAATTATATCAAGATCTATACATATGTTTTCTACTAATGTAGTTTTACCACACCCAATTGGACCTATTATTAATAATATTTTTGTTGTTTCTTTTAAAGAATCTGTATACCACTTTTTAATTACATATTCAGAATTGTTTAGCCCTATTAATTCAACTTTTGAATTCACAAGAATTGTTTGTTTAGAATTATCAAATGGACTTAATTCATCTAAGAATGGATTTAATTCCCGTGTTTCGTATTTTGATGTTTTACTTTTTAATATTATCTGATCTTTTTTATTATCTTTTGGTGTAAATTGTAATCTCACCATTAATGAATAATTCAATTTTAATTGTTTAAATTAATAAATTAATAAATTAAATTAAATTAACAAAGTTAAGTTAATTTATTAATGGAAAATATTACCCAATCTATTATTAATAAAGATTCCATATGGAATAAAATTAAAGTTTATATATACTTGCTAGTTTTTCTTATATCATTGTTGATAATTCTTTTAATAAGTATTCTTATACTGAATATAATTATTTATAGAAAGTTAATTAACTTGATTAATTAACTTTAGGTTTAGACTTACATAATACCATTGGTACTGCTACAAGTACGGCAAATACTACTATGTGTAATAAAAATCCTTTCTGGCTAAGTTTCATACCTGTTCCATATTCATCTTGATCCATTTTAAGTCCAAGTGATTTTAAAACATTATAAGTTATGTTGTACGTACCATCTAATGATACCAATATCATCGCTAATACTGTATAAAGTGTTGAAAGCATTATCATATTGTTCGTAAGCATTTTAAGTAATTTGGATATTAATACTCTTAACCAATATTTTAATTAATTTGAAAATCATTGCTTTTATAAAATTTTCTTCGTTTGTAATATTGTCCCTTAAAAATTGAAAATGAATCTACTATGTCAAATACTATAGGCTCATTTTTATTTTTTTGTCTAAGAATTCTTCCAACCGCTTGTTCCACGTCACTCTTGGGGCTCGCTAAAATAAGAGTATCCAATTCCGGTACATCAAACCCTTCTCCAGATGCTTGATATGTACCTATTATAATATTTTTTGTTACCGAATCATTCCTCGTTGTCTGTTTCATTCCTCCTAAATAAACTCCTGAATCCATACCCTTTGAATTCAATACTTTTGATAAGTATTCACAATGTTGTCTACGTTCTGTTAAAATAAGTATCTTTCTGTTTTGGGGAAGTAATTCAGAAATTAAATTAATAATTAACTCGTTGCGGTTTTCTTTTAATGTTAAATCCGTTATCATTACTGGATTATTCACTTTTCCTATTTTATTTAACTTTTCTTCATAACCCGATATATCATTTTGAATAAATCGAATACTTGGTTTACCTGTTTCTCGTTTGAAATGTACAATCTGTGGACCCAGAAACCAATAAATTACCTTTGAAAGCCCATCCTTACGTTCAGGTGTTGCCGAAAGTCCAAACATATACTTCGTTTGAACTTTAAAAAAGATACTTGAAAACGTTTTGGAACCAATATGGTGACATTCGTCAACTACTAACATTCCAAAACTTCTGAAACATTCCTTGGGATAGTCCCTCTTAATTATGGATTGAATCATTCCCACAACTATATCTTTGGATTCCCATTCACATTTGTCTTGTCTAATTACACCTATTTTAGCATCTGGTAAGTATTGTTTTATACGTTCAACCCACTGTTCCAACAAAAATTCAGCATGAAGTATTATCAACGTTTTTTTCTTCATAAGACTTATCAATTTTAGTGCGACCACTGTCTTGCCGAGACCAGTTGCTAGTGAAATTAATCCTGAACCAACAGAATCAAAAATTTTAAAGGTTTCATCGATGGTTTTTTGCTGCACTTCGCGCAACGTTCCAACGAAGTTTAAATCTATGGGTGTACCCGGTGGAATGGAATTATTTTTAGCGGGTCCATATTCAGTGAGTCCGTAGTACCGCGGAAGATATACTTTGGTTTTTGATAGTCTAAAAACGGGATATTCTTTGACATTTGATTGAAAATTAGGATTTTCTAAAGGTTTTACATACAAATCTTTTCTAATTTTTTCCATAATAATAGGAGATACTTGGTTTCTTGGTATGGAATACCCTAAAGAACATATTTCAGTTTCCATTTACTTTTATTATTTACTTACATATTCTTAAATAAATTTTACAATTTCTTTTGTTTTGTCATCATATATCCATATTTCATAAATATATCCATGTTTTATACATTCATTTGCTTTTAAGTTAATATTATCTTTCTTTTTTTTATATGTCCAAGTACTTTTTACTTCTATCATTTTATTAATTTTAGGAATATATATATCAACATAATAACGATGCTTTTTAAATCTCTCATCGTTATACCATATAGTAGGAACTTTTGATCTTTCAGTTACTATATCAGAAGAATTATAACCTTCATGTATAAGTTCGTCTAATGCCTTTGGTTCATAACCTTGAACTTTTATTGTAATTCCATTAGGAAATACATAATTTTTATATTTATAACTAGTTTTACTTACATTTTCAAAAATATCAGGATTTTGATTAGCATATTCAAATCCATATTTTTTCAAATTTGTTTCTTTAATTTTTTGTTTTATTTCTTCTGATTGAAATGCGTTAATAACTCCATATTTTTCCAAATTTGTTTTCTTTGACCTTTCACAAACATCTTTCGAATGCATAGGAATTTCAACACCAAATTTTTCTAAATTTGTTTTTTTCATTTTTTTAATTATATCATTTTTTCTATTTGGGTTGTTTAAATTAAGTATATTTTCTGTATTTTTTCTTTTAATTATTCTTTCAATTTTTCTATTTGGATTTTCTATATCACGTTTTAATTTTGTTTCTTTTTGTTTTTTTATTATATTTGATTGTCTATTTGGATTTTCTGTATTAAGTTTTAAAGATGTATTTTTTATTTTATTAATTCTTTGAATTCTTTTTTCCACATTTTTTTCATAATATTCTCTTCTTTTCTTAATTTTTTCTATTTCTGTACAATTCTTACAGAATGCATTTACTTCGTAAATTTGACGAAAACTTTTATTTCCATGATTACCACATTTACATATAAAATCTAATCGTATCTCTCTAGTTAATTTATCATAATTATTTACATCTATTACACAGTTATCTCTTGCAATAATAGTAAATAACAGATCTTTATTGTAAAATGTTTTGTACCGAGATACCATTAAATTATATTATTTAATTTATTATGTTTAATATTGGTCTCACAGTATATATAGATTAAACCACCCTGAAAAAAATAACATTAAAATCTTTAAATCAACTCTCAATAAAGATTCTGGTTTTGGACATTCTAAACACGGGATATTCCTTCGAATCGCCGAAATCGAAGTTGGGATTTTCCAGAGGTTTTACGTAAAGTTCCGTGCGGATATTTTCTATAAATTCTGGTGGAACCGATTCCCGTAGTATGGAATACCCCATCCCAGTGAGTTCTGTGTCCATATTACTAATAATTAATAACCATTATTACTTTAAATTAAAATATTTTGGAATATTAATTAAATGTCCAGAAGAAGTTCTATTAGAGAGGGAAAATCATTAGTTGAGAAAAGATTAGAAATACGCGATAAACAAAAAAAACCTGATATTGATTTGAAACAATTTATTGGAAAAAAAATAGACAAACAATTTAATGGTATATGGTATGTTGGTACTATAACAGGTATATCAAGGTATGGAGTTAGTCCTTGGTTACGTGTTAGTTATGAAGATAATGATTCTGAAGAATTAAATTTAAAAGAAGTTAGAAAAGGAATTGAAAATTATAAAATTAATTACCCAGAAGAAGAAATACAATCAGGTATTACTAAAAAAACACCTATAATTATAAATTCAAATATCGATAGGTTAACTAAGGAAATTGCTAACTTAAATAATCAATTAATTAAAATACGTAATTTAAATTCTAATCAAAGAAGTGTTAATGTAGCATTGTTAGGAATATTGAGAGATTTTTATATAAATATAGTACAAAAAAAATCTGGTAATATACAAGAATATATCAATAATTATAAAGATTTTACTAAACGTATTTCAACAAGAGAATGGGGTAATTATAGAGGACAGGCGGGGAAATATAATATAAATGCCTATTATTCTATTACACCATTTATTTGTAGTATTGTGACAGAAATAGACAATGAAATTGAAACGATTGAACAATCAGTTATTACACAACAAGCTACTGCAGAAATTAATATAAACACAGATCTATATAATGTTTTTTTAGAAAATACATTTTCTCCTGATAACCGTACTCCAGATAATATTTTAAAACATTATTTTGATATGGCACAAAGATATGAACCTGAACAAAAGGACAATAAAATAGTTAAAGAATTTTCGCAAATTTTATATATAAGAGACCAAATACGTTGGTATGTCCATTATAGACAAACTTTTATACTTGATAGTATACATGATTTTGGAGATAAATTTGATAATGGGTATTTTGAAATACTAATATTAGAATATAGAAAAGAAATTGACATTTTAATTGTTAATATAAATATTTTGATCAAAAATAAATTTAAATCAAAATGGGAATTTAATTTTGAAAATGTATTTATTAAAGATTTCGAATTAATTAATTATTATGGTCAAGGTAACGAAAGTACAGAGGATGAAGATGATGTTATAAATTTATTAACAGGTAAACAATCTAGTTTTATAAATGAGAAAACTAACAAATTATATTATACTAATACAGATGGACTGATTACGTATCTTAAAGGATCGACAAGTGTTAAGATAGGTACTAATTTGAAATTAACTAAATTAAATTTAATAACACACATGCAATATATTTTAAATGCATTAAATATAAAATTAAAAGGAACTTCTGATTATGATTATACTAAAATTTCTGGAATAGAAACAATAGTTGCATTTAATAGTGGATTAACACCTTATCAATTAAAGAATCCACAATTAAATTTTATTTATGGTTTAGATGCACTTGGTAAAAAATATAAGTATCCATATACTTTACAATTAACTGACAGATTAGATGATCTAGATATCCAAAGTAATCCAAGAGTTTTTGTGGTAAATTCAACAAATGTAAATAATTATGATAGTGGTGGTTCTTCAACTGAAACTATTCATTATAAAGAATTTTCTTTAAATAATAATATATCTTTTCAGGAATATTTTCATTTTAGAGATTTTGGTGACTCCGATACATTTTTTATACATGAATTAATGAGATATAAAATTGTAAAAACACCAGGTAATAAAAAATCTGAACTACAATTATTTAAATTCAATACATCTGAATATAATAATACTCCTTATACTAACCCTTCTGACCAATCTAGTATTACGGCAGTTACACAAAAATTAAGGAATATACCCGTAAATCAATTTTATAATTTAAACATACAATCTACTTTTATGTTTAAATTGCTAGGAGACGACAGTAAATCGTCTTTTTTATATGGTATATTCACTCGGCAATTAAACCTTGATTCACAAGAAATTACTAATTATACTGTAAATTATATATCAAATGATATAACTTCTTCTATAAAAGCATCTATAAAATTACCGGGTGGACTAACCATGAGTGCCACTTCAAATTCTAATTTTATAGAAGATGATAAAGAAGCGAATGTAGAATATATAGCACAAAGAGAATGGTTATCTGATTGGTTAAAAAGCAACAATGTTGTCGATTTCACAGAAAGGTCTAAATTAATAGCAGGTTATACTCCTGTAGGAGGTATATTACAATTTGGAAAAAGAATTCGTTCAAAGAATAATAAAATGCCCCCAAAAACAAATAAAAAGTTTATTCAATCGGCACTGAGCAAAATGCGCAAACGGGGAACACTGGGTTCGTTTAAGAAGTGGTGTATTAAGAATCGTTTGATAAGTAAATCAGGTACGGTCACAAAGAAATGTATCAACTTGGCAAAGAAATCCCCCAACTTGAAAATTCGTCGCAAAGCGATATTCGCACAGAACATCAAAGCGTACCAAGGTGCTAAAAAAGGTTCTAAATTTGGAAAAAAGACTACCAGGAAGGTTCTTAAAAATAAGATTCCCAAAAGTCTTAAAAAATTAGCAAAGAAGTATTCGGTCCGATTGACTACCAAACGTGGACACAAATCGGTACAACAAATTAAAAAACAAATCAAATTGCGAAAAATACGAAAGTAATTAATAATTCAACATTTCATTTAAATCTTGAATGGAGTACCTGACATCTTGAGTACCTAGGTCGATTTCCTGTGCAGAAAAGTTTACTTCAGTATTATCTTGACGTACAAATGAATAATTAAATTCATGGATGAGAACCAAACCTAGATTGGTTAGTAAACATTTCTTAATTAATTCTTCCGATGATTCCTGAATGATAACCAATTCTTCTCTAAGATCGATATTTTTTCTCTTTTTTGCAAATGGATTTTTTGTATGTTTATCTATATCATCATTGCACATTGATGGATAATGTCCATAACGACTTCTATACATACTGATAAATTGCGCACATTGTTTAGTAGGTTGATCGGTAGCAAATGATAGTATAGATTGTTTATCATTTATAATACTTGTATAATACTTCATGGGAGTCTTGGCAGTAAATTTGTATTTGTTTACCGATACTATCACATTGACATTTTCGGGTACTTTGGAACTAATAGTCATTACTAATTATTATTTATTATTTATTTATTTTTTTAAATATTATTAATTAATAGTATTAATAGTAGTACCCGCATTATTACGACGAAGGGTCCCGGAACAAGAATGATTTTTAGCAAAGTATTCAGAGAAAAACCAGGTGACGACACCGGTATGCAAACCCGCGTTTGGGGACCTGCTGGATGGTTATTTCTTCATTCCATCGCTCAGAATTATCCATGGAAACCAACTGAGGAACAAAAGGTTAATTATCTATTCTTTTTCAAATTGGTGGGCAATGTACTACCGTGTAGATATTGTAGAGAATCTTATCAAAGATTTATATGTGAGCCTGGTACAGAGTTAAATATCTCAGTTATGGAGTCGAGAGAAACTTTGGCAAAATGGCTTTACTTGGTTCATAATAAAGTAAATGAAAAGTTAGAGAAACAGGGTCCATCATTTGAGAAAGTATGGAAGAAGTATGAATCATATCGAAGTAAATGTATTAAAAGTCCTGAAGTAGTTAAAAAGGTTAAAACGGGTTGTTTGGACCCTCTAAAGGGTTTTCGTAAAAAGTGCGTTATTCAAGTAATTAATGTAGACAAGAATGGAAACCGTTTTAGTTCTTTTGGAAAAGGAAGTAAAAAAATTAAATTAATTAGTATTAAAAAATCCAAAAAGGCTGGAAAGAAATTTACAGCAACTTTTGAAACTGGGGGTGGTAAAAAACGTCAAATTCACTTTGGTGCCAGTGGAATGTCGGATTTTACAAAACATGGTGATAAACTCAGAAGAGGAAGGTATATAAAACGACACTTAAAAGATCTACGAACAGGTGATCCAACAAGAGCAGGTTATTTAAGTATGTATGTACTTTGGAATAAACCTACTTTAAAAGCCAGTATATCAGATTATAAAAGACGTTTAAATATTTATAATAAAACTGGTAAATTCCCAAAGAAAATAATATAATTATTAATTAATACAAAATTAACAAAGTTAATTTAATTTAATTGTTAATTTAATTTAATTATGGATTATGACGAAGTTCCACGACTGATTAGAAAGGGTGTTTTTCCAGTGGGAATTGATGATGGTATGGAGTGGGTTTTTGTAAATGAGTTAACAGAATTAAAAACTGGTGATTGGGTAACTATTAGCATAACACCAAATAACCAGTTAGGACAGAGTTATTATTTTATTGGTAAATATTCAGAAGTTGGTAATAATTTAGTTTTTGATGACTTAAGTACTTCAGAGAACATTAACGAACTTTATAATTATGGAGACAACATTATTATAAAAGTTTTAAGACCAGATATTGATTTGGGAGGTATAACAAACAAACTGCGTCGAAGACAATCTGGTGAAAGAGTATCTTTTGAAAGCAAACCTGATTTCTTTAGTAATAAAAAAAGAAGAATTCGTTTTGGAAGTTTTGGAAGTTTTGGAAGATTTCAAAATTTAAATAGATTAATTAATTATGTAAAAAATTGTTAAATTAGTATTCGTTCTCAATACCCATAGGGTCCCGGAAACCGAAAGAAAGTATTAGTCATTACATTCCTAAAGGAAGTATTCGTTCCCGACCGAAAGGAAGTATTAGTCATTACATTCCTAAAGGAAGTATTCGTATCTGAATTACTTAACTTTTTAGTCAGAACCAAAATCATCATAATCACCATCATCAACATCTGAACCAAAGTCTCCAAAATCAGTAACACTATTTTCATCTTGTTCGGATTCAGCTTGTTCAGACTTATTTTCGGATTCAACGGATTCTGGTTCAGAATCAACTGGTTCTGAATCGGAATCAGAATCATTATCAGAATCGACGGATTCTGCTTCGGAATCAGTTATTAATTCTTCATTAACTTTATTAGTTATTTCAACATTATTCATTTTATTAGTAATAATATTAGTAATGTTTTTAGTAATACTTTTATCGACAATGGGTATTGAAAATATCCGAGTACGATAGTCTTCAATAGACTCCTTGTGGGATTCTCTAAGTAAAAGTTCAGTTGTTGGAAGATAATAGGTAATTCTAGATTTTCTAAATAATTTATACTTGACAATTAAATTTATTTCTTGAATAATAGTTTCTCTTTTATTTAAGAAATAATAATTGAATAAGTCTCTGAGATTTTCTTCTAATTTTTTATTTACTGATTCTGAAGTAATTATTTCTTTAACAGTTTCTTGTTTTTTGAAAGAAGAATAATCTGGTTTTTCGTTAATACATATACACATAAATCCACAAGGTTGTTTTTTAGAAATGAACCACAATTTTTTTTTAGTTTTTGTTTCAAATTCAAGAGTTTCTTTTACATGACCACATTTCACAACAAAAATGTTAGTAGCAACATCATGAAATTTAAACAATGGTCCTCCACATTCACATTCATCTAACTCTATCCATTCTTGTTGTGTTATTTCAGTAGCTCCCTTGTAACGGTTGTTTAGCTTCTTAATAACACTTCCACTCACACTTATTTTTGAATTCATTAATTCTGTTAATTAATAATTAATTTAAATTATTAAGTAATTTATATTTTTGTAAAAAAAATATTAGAGACAATTATATCTTAACTTTCTTAATGGGGAGAAGTAAATGTGCTGCTTGCCCAGTTTGTCCAAAGCCTATTTATGATCAGAATACGTGTGGAAATCTTATAAAATCAGCAGTTGATGCTAAAAAATGCGCATCTATTCTTGGAATTCAATACAATGATTCTAACAAAAATGTAAATAATCTAATGATATCACTCCAAAATATAATAAATAAAATACAAGAAATAGTTTGTTCAAGCCAACTTAAATATAAATTAATAGATTCCATAAATAATATGAAATATGATCAAAGTGTTAGACCATCTGATGAAGTTCTAGGACAACTGAAACAAGAATTGAATAATTTAATTAATAAAGTTGATCCTTCATTAGGAATAACAAAAATTCAACTAATTGAATTAAGAGACGTAATGGCTATGCTTATCGGTACTATTGTAAGTGTTAGTTCTGTTGATGGTAAAATATCAATTAATAATGTTAAAAATTTATGGATTAGCATACTTGATTCAGTTTGTTTAGATTACAAAGCACCTGAGAGAATAACCTTAGAACAAGAACAAGCACAGATTAAGGAGAGAATAAAAGAAAATCTTTTTAAAGCGTCACAAGAGACTGATCCTATAAAGAAACAAGATTTGGCCAAAGAATGGTCTGAACTGGTCAAGAAGGATGTGGATATTATTAGAATGCTAGATGCTAAAAAAGTGATGATGAACTCTGGAAACGAACTTCAACAAGATATAACCTTAGAACAAGAACTAGCACAGATTGAGAAGGAAATAATAGTAGTTGGTGATAAAGCGTCACAAGAGACCGATCCTCTAAAGAAACAAGATTGGTTAAAAGGATTTCAGGAACTTAACAAGAAGAAATTTGATATTATTAATGCTAGAATTAAACTAAGTGCTAAAAAAGCAGAGTCGGAATATGATAAGGACACACTTCGACAATTTATAACCTTAGAACAAGAAGAAGTACAGAATAGGGAGAAAATAAGAGAACTTCTTTTTAAAGTGTCAGATGAGCCCGATCCTATAAAGAAACAAGATTTGATGAAAGGATTTCAGGAACTTAACAAGAAGACTACGGCTATTGTTAATGCTAAAATTAAACTAAATGCTAAAAAACCAGAGTCGGAATCTGGTAAAATATTCTCAATGTCTATGTTCGGAGTTGAAAAAGTTTCGGAAACTACGCCCGGAAGGAATTATGGATCAATAATGATGTGGTTATTTGTTCTTATAATAGTAGCAGTTGCCGCGTATTTCCTTTACAAAAACAAAAAGAAACTTAAAATGCCTTCACTTTCTCGTCAAATCTCAAACTTTGGTCGTCAAATAAAAGCAGTTAGAAGAATGTGAAGAATGTGAAGAATTAATTTGTTATTCTAAATTGATCAAAATCTACACAAATTTGTTTATTTTGTTTATTTTTATTTATTTCTTGTAATTTCAACGAGTAGAAATAAATAAGCATTAACATTGCGTCTGATATATCGTGTTTTCTATGATTATTTGTAAATTTTTTAAATTTACTTAGGTAGTATTCGGAAATTGTTTCAGATTCCTTTTTACGAATTAAATAATCCTTTGACATATTAAAGTATTTATGGATTTTATTCGGACTAATTAAATGAACCTTGTTTCTAAATTTAGAAAATAATAAGTCTTGTACGTTTGTTATACCAGTTGGGGGCTGTCTCTCTATTATTACATAATCAGCTTCTGAAAACATTTCTTGATTTTCCTGAATAAAATGATCAATGTAGTCTGGAATACAGTAGTCGTGATGTAGTTTACAATCACAGAAAGAAACCTTAGAGTGTTTTATATTCGTTATATCTACACGATCACAACTAATTATTTCAATGAAATCGTTATTGGTTTTTATAAATTCCAATTTGAGGGTATTTATTTCATTATTTAAGTCAAAAATGGAATATACATAACCTAAATTAGTAATACCAACATCTATGGATAAAACCTTTAAAAAATTCATCCATTCCTTAATTAATTAATTAATTAAATTATTCTTTAAATTTAATTATTCAATTAAATTAATACTACATTAATTATGGGATTAGCTAAAAAAACAAAGAATGTACCAACTAATAAAAAATTATACTTGCGAGTTAAAAATATGGTAAAACGAAGAGTTAAAGTATGGCCAAGTGCGTACGCTTCTGCTCAACTTGTAAAGGAATATCGCAAAAGAGGTGGAAAATACCGTAAAGTAAGTGTTAAAAGCAAAAGAATTGTTAAAAGGAGTTCAAGAATGGGTAACCAGGGATATAAACAAGAAACTAACAATAGTCTTTCTTTAACACCTATGATAAAACAGTGTTTAACTTTAATTTATGGAGATAAACCATTAAGTAGATTTGGTAAAAAAATAGTTAGGGGTGGAAGTTTATCAAGATGGTTCAGGGAAAAATGGGTAAATGTATGTAAGAAAAAAGGTAATAAATACGCAAAGTGTGGAAAAGTTGGAAAGAAGTATCCATATTGTAGGCCATCCATTAGAATAAGTTCAAAAACACCCAAAACATTGCGTGAATTGGGTAAAAGGAAACTTGCTAAAATGTGTAAACGTAAAAAAAATAGAAACAAAGTAAGAATTAATTAATTAATTTGATTATTTTAAAGAAATAATTAGTTATTAATTAATAGAAATAATGTTGTTAAAATCAGATTATTCAATTCTGAATGTTGGAATATTGAAAAAACTTTCAAAAAAGGTAAAATTAACAATTAATTTAACAAAAATTAACCTTTTTGAAAATTTTAATAAATATCTTGCCACAAAAGTAATACAAAAGTATTATCGACGTCATTTTTATAAAAACGCAGTGGATCATATAAGTCTTGAAAAAGTTTATTACCCGTGTTTTATATTTCGTACTAAATCTGGTAAGAACTATTTTTACTCATATGAATCAATTGTGAAGTATATAATGAAAACAGGTGATACTAGAGATCCAATGACACGAATTTCTTATTCAGACGAAATATTGATACGTCTCGATCAAGACGTTAAGAAATATTTACCAAATGTAAAATTTAAAAGTACACTAAAAATTAAAAAAAACCCAGACTACGCCAGAAGAATTCGTAACAGAGAAAATGAAATACTCTCTTATCAAACAAGAATTCTCGAAATAAAAGATTCCATACTCTTAGCAATTGAATCTGATATTTTTTCTTGGAATATAACAAATATTGTAATAGATAATACAGAATATATAAACAGCAACTCTTATATAAATTCGTTAATCTATGAACTAAAAATACTCATAAGAAACCTAAACATATATGATAATAACTCAGGAAACACTTTTAAAAAGGAACTAATCGAACACATTCAAAATATGGAAAATAACGAATCTAAAATTAAAATAATTACTATTATTAATTAATTTACAAAAAAAATTATACTTAAAGATTCAGAATAAATGTAATTAAGGAATATAAAGAAACTTTTTGGAATTATTAACAGAAGTATGGAGACAATGGATATGATGTGTAATAAGTGTAATAGTCCAAATTTTATTTGTAAATGCGATCTTGGGAATGTTGTTGAAAACAATTCTTGGGAAAATTTTGATAAAGTAATTGAAAATAATTGTACTGGTAAATCTGATTTGGTTCACAAAGTTAAGTATACATCTTTAAATATTTCAACTATGACAGTATGTTTTAATTTTAATAAATTTATTGATTTAAAGTTATTAAAAGGAAAATTTTCAAAAAATAATTCGGTTAGTATAAACTACAAACCTGGATCAAAAAAATCAAAAGTGCCTAAAAAGAAGGGAACTGATGTATTTTATAATAGTTTAGATATTAAATTGGGTATTGTTGATTACACCAGAAGTCCAATAGTTGTAAGTAATTTAAGTATATTTATATTTTCCAATGGAAAAGTGAAAACAGCTGGTGCTAAAACAATTAATACTATTAATATAATGATTAATGAATTAATAGAGTTAATTGAAGAAGATTTAAGTGTTGAAAATATTAAAATACAAATGATTTGTAGTGATTTTAAAATGAAACCAATTATAGAAAAACCTGATGGTTGGTGTTTAAAACAAGAATTACTAAAAAATATATTAGTTAAGGAACATTCCCTTAGTGCTACATTCAGTCCTCTGAGTAGATATCCTGGAATAAATTTAAAATATCCTTCAACTTCCGAAGAGAATAAACAAATATCTTTATTTATTTTCAGATCTGGTAGTATTATTATTACTGGAGCCAAGAACGCGAATGATCTCGCAAATTCTTACACCTTTATTACGAATGTTGTTTGTAAACATTCAAAAGAACTTTTTTATTATGATATTAATGAAGAAATTAAACAATCTAAAAAAACAAAAACTTAAAAATAATTTAATTTAATTGTTTTTTTTGAACTTGCTCATTTTTAACGGGTTCAATAAATTTATCAAACGAATACTGTCTAAAAAGATGTGCCCAAATTCTTTCAGCAAAATGTCCATTTTCAATGTTATCACCAACTGATAAAGACTTTAATAAATTTTCATAAATTTTTTTGTCAATATGTTTAATATTTTCTTTACATACAGCAAACATTCCTCTCATAGCAATATATTTTATGGGCCTATCATCAATAAGTGCCTTTTTCCATTCTTGAAAGTTCGAATATTCTGATTTTACAAACAGATTTCCATTATTTCTATTACAAATTCCTTCGGGAACATAATCATTTATGTTATAATTAAAGTTACTACCAACCTTCTTAAAACGAGGAGAGTAAAATCCCTTATAATTTGTTTTAACGTTCTTTACTCCTCTACGAACTATTGATGTAAAATAACCTCCCTTAGCTCGGCTCATCATAACCGTGCCAGGTAAAGATACTAGAATATCCGGCAATGAATCATAATGTTCTAAGATATGATGAACCAAAGTATGATCAATTCTTCCAATGTTTTTAGTTTTAATTATTATTACCTTTTTTTGTATTTCTGGACTCATTGAATAATCCTTAAATAACTGGTCATTCGGTCCTTTGTTATAAATATAAATATTTCTATAAACATTGGGAATGTATTGAATCCAGTCTATGTATTCCTTATAACGAGTAATTATATAATCTATTGATTCCATAATTAAGTTTAAATTATATAAAAAAATTAATAATTATTTCTATAAATACTTTTTTAAATTTATTAATAAATTAATTAATGAAAATTTTAGTTTATGGATCAAAAGGATGGATTGGTGGTCTTTTTATGGACTATGTAAAAAGTATTAAAGATTCAGAAAAAAGTATTACATTAGTAGAAGGAAAATGTCGTATTGATTCAGATGAATTAGCTAATGAAATAATATTTACTGAACCAACTCACGTGATTTCTTTTATAGGAAGAACACATGGGACACTTGATTCTGGTCATAAGATTAACAGTATAGATTATCTTGAATATCCTGGAAAACTAGTTGAAAATATTAGAGACAATCTCTATTCACCAATAATTCTCGCAGATTTATGTACTAAGTATGGAATTCATTATACTTATTTAGGAACTGGTTGTATATTTAATTCTCAACTAAGTACATTTGATGAGGAATCGTTACCAAATTATTTTGGTTCAAGTTATTCAATTGTAAAGGGATTTACAGATCGTATGATGCATTCTAGGGATGTTCTCAATCTAAGAATCCGTATGCCAATTAGTAGTATACCAAATAGTCGTAACTTTATCACAAAGATTCTAGGTTATTCCAAAATTTGTAGTATACCAAATAGTATGACAGTTCTTGATGATTTCTTTCCCATTTTCCTTGATTTAATGGAACGTAAGGCTACAGGTACTTATAATTGTACAAATCCTGGTAAAATATCACATAATGAAATACTAACAGAATACTGTGAATTAATAGATCCACATATTCATTGGGAAAATATGTCTCTTGAAGAACAATCAAAACTTCTTAAGAGTGATAGAAGTAATAATGAACTCGAAACAACTAAAATTAAATTAGAATATCCCGAGTTAAAAAATATTCACGATTCAATTACCGATGTTTTACTTAGAATGAAGAAGATTATGTTCGTAGATTATCACGGTTTGTAATAAAAAAATTAACACTTTGTGAGATCCCATCCTTTAAATCAGTAAATTCAAAATTAACTTTTTGAAGAAGTTTTTTTAACTTTGAATTATCTGCAGTTTTACGATATTGTCCATCTGAATAACTTTGATTAAATACAATTTCATTACCAAAATGAGAATTTATTAACTCTGCTACTTCCCGAATGGAATATTCCTCTACTGGAGAAAGTATAATATTTCCTACCCCGGTCCCAATTAATTCATTATTTTCTAAAATTAACATTATCAATTTGGCAAGATCCATAGAGTAAATAAATTGACGAAGTGGTCTTCCAGAACCTTTTACTTCAAATGGAATACCTTCTTTTTTTGCCAAATAACATTTATGGATAAGAGATGGTATAACATGTCCATCCTCAAGGCTAAAATTATCGTGTGGTCCATAAATATTTGTTGGAATTATACAAATATAATTAGTTCCATATGTTTCATTATATAATTTACAATGAAGTTCCATCATTCTCTTGGAATAAGCATAACCCTCATTTGAATGATGAGGTGGCCCATTATTTAACATTGTTTCATCAATTGGATATTCTGTTTTATCTGGAAAAACACACGTACTTAAACAAGCTATTAAATCTTTGACACCTACGGCATTTGCTGCCTTAATTACATGAGTATTTATTAAAATATTGTCTTCAAACATTTTAACTTTTTGTGAAATGTTTTTAAAAAGACCACCTACACAAGCAGCGAGATGAATAATGATATCTGGTTTAATGGTATTAAATAAAATAATTAATTCATTGTATTTTGTAAGATCGCATATTTTTGAATTTAAAAATAAGAAATTATAATTAACAAATTCCTTTTCTAAAGTCTTTATAGCATTTCCAACAAGACCACTTCCACCGGTAACTAAAATAGTTTTCATTAATTAATTTCGTTACTACTTATTAATTTATTAATTTATTAATTAATAATAAATAACGAAATGAAAATAGCATTAATAACCGGTATTTGTGGACAAGATGGAAGTTATCTAGCTGAATTACTTTTAGAAAAAGGTTATACTGTTTATGGACTTATACGAAGATCAAGTAGCATTAATACAAAACGAATTGATCATATATATTCTCTACTTGAATTAAGATATGGAGATCTTTCTGATTCAAGTAGTATAACAAGAATTTTAAATGAAATTAAATCAAAAAATCCAGAAATAATTGAAATTTATAACCTTGGAGCAATGAGTCACGTAAAGGTTTCATTTGATGTTCCAGAATATACAGGTGATATCGATGGTTTGGGTGTTCTTAGACTTCTTGATCTCATTCTTTCCCTGGGGTTGCGCGATATTGTAAGATTCTATCAGGCATCAAGCTCCGAACTTTATGGAAAAGTTCAAGAAATTCCACAAACTGAAAGAACTCCGTTTTATCCACGAAGTCCTTACGGAGTTGCTAAACTTTATGGATTTTGGATAACTAAAAATTATCGTGAAAGTTATAATATATTTGCTTGTAATGGTATTCTTTTTAATCACGAAAGTCCTCGTAGAGGAGAAACATTTGTAACAAAGAAAATTACAACAGCCTTAAATAATATTATAAATGAAAAACAAGACTTTATTATTCTTGGAAACCTCGATGCCAAGCGTGATTGGGGTCATGCGAAAGATTATGTATACGGAATGTGGCTAATGCTTCAACAAGATAATCCAGATGACTATGTGATTTCAATGAATGAAACGCATAGTGTTCGAGAATTTGTAGAAAAGGCATTTTCTGTAAAAGGAATTAATATCAAATGGTTTGGAGAGGGTATTAATGAACTTGGATATTGTTCTAAATCTGGAAGAGTTTTAATAAAAGTAAGTCAAAAATATTTTCGCCCAGCAGAAGTAGATATACTTATTGGGGATTCAACCAAAGCCCGTACTTTATTGGGCTGGGAACCTAAAATTACTTTTGATAAACTTGTTGAAGAAATGGTACTTAATTAAATAGTTCATTCAATTTTTTGTTAAAGTTTTGTTACAAGTTGGTAACTCACCTTCATTATCATCATCATTAAGTGTTCCAAGAACTGATCTATTTTGATCAAAAAATGTTGTAGATGGAACACATACTTTATAATTATTTTCTTTGATAAAATTTACTATATTGTTATCTAAATTATCATTCATTGGATACATACTTTTTATTAAAGAAGGTAAATATTTAACCTTATAACATATGGAGTGACAACAGAAAAGTTGTTTGTCTGGAACATTTATTAACTTATCAATTGTAAATTCTTGTTTACAATCCATCCAACAATATCCCATATAAAAGAAAACATAATCGGATTTTTTAAATTCTGAAATTGAGTCTATTAATGTATGTGTATCAACCTTTACAACAACATCGTCCTCAAAAATAATAATTGTATTATAACCTTTTTTAATTGAGTCAAGATAACACATTGTAAATGAAAGTTGTAATGGTAATCTTGTATTCTTATTGTATAATTTTGATTTTTTATCATTTGTACTACTGAGTATATTGTATTGTTTCTGTGTTATATCAACTGGTGTTATAGCATTGAAAAATGTATAATTTAGTTTCAATTTGTCAAAAACTGAAATCATATATTTCTTTCTTTTAGGCATCACTATACAATAAATACAATCAACTACTCCCAAATTTTCAAAATTATTATTTTTTTCAAATTTATAACTAAATTTATCATATAATCCATAAAGAGTTTCGTCAATCGAACTTGGGGAATCATTAAAACTTGATTTTCCATTAATTCTGTTAATAATGGTATAAACAAAAACTGAAATAACAACTAATATAATAACTGATTTTAAAAATGTATTTAATTCATCCATTTATTAATTTAATTACTATTGTTTAACAAAGTTAAACGGGGAATTAATAATTACTATTATTAATTAATATTATTTTTTATTTCTTTTATCATATTTCCATATCCTCCACCTGTTGTTATAAAATGTTTTACATAATAAACTAATATAATATCATCATCTGGTGATTGTCCCAAACGATATTCTACTTTTATTCCAGGTATTTCTCTTTTAAGAAAGTTTTTACGATCTTCAATATATTTAACTGATTCAGATAAACATTTATTCATATGAGAACCTGATATTATAACAACTCTTTTAATATTATTTAAAAGAATATATTTCTTCACATTGTCCCACCATTTTTCATCACCAACTTTAGAATAATAAAGAGGACCATTTACTTCATTTAACCAATCAGTACTGTTACATAAAACATCACCAACCCGTATGTGTAAGAATAATGTTTCCGGGTATGTATTTTTATCGAGAGTTCTGGATTCTATTATTTCTTGTAGTAACTTATAATTAGTATTTTCTCTATTCTTATTTATATATTCGTTTGCTATTGTACCTGGATACTTAGTCTTATGATAAAGAACGTTTTCTTCAAAACTTGGATCGTAAAAATTGCTATCAAGTTCTCTGTAAAAAACATCACCTAATCTATAATTAGCCCAATTCTTACCATTATATAAACTATTTGCCAAAGTTTCTTTATGAAATGTTTTGTAAAGAAATAACACCAATACCAATACTAATACTAATACTAATACTACCAGTGTTTGTTTCATTAATTACTTTAAATTGAATTTCTGAAAGAAAATTCTCGTTAGTACTTAGTACTTAGTAATATTATTTTTTGATACTATTTCATTTAATAAATCTTTCTCGATATTTATATTATGGCCATCCCATAAAGTATTTCCATACCAATTTACCTGTTCGTTGTGATTATCTACCATATCGAATCCAGTAAGTATTATTTTATTAGGATTAATATAATTGATTAAAAATAATAAAACTGATAAACCAGAAGTTAAGTTCTGAGGATAATTCATAAAAAAACTTTCTTGGTCAATTAATAAATCATCAACTAAATAAACCTTACATTTTTTATTCCATTTACGGATTTTACTTTTATCATAATTATTATATACATCGCTGCTTATAAATAACACATCGATTTTAGAATCTTTCGGTAAGTGTTCAAGTACTGAATTAAATCTTATTATAAAAGCATCATCTGTATTTTTAATTTTTTTGAATGATTCTGTAAATTTAGGGGAATTTCCACATACTATGATATTATCATATTTATTGAGTTCTTTTAAAAGAGAATCTTTATCAAATTTTTGTTTCAATTGATTATTAAAATAAAAATAAATAATTAATACTACAATAATTACTAAAATGATTACTAACAATTTCATTTAATTAAATTAAATTAACAAAGTTAATTTTGTAGTAATTAATAATTAATCAATTTTTTTATTCCCTCTTCAAATGAAATTTTAATTTCCCATCCAAGTGATTTTAATTTTTCATTGCTTATGAAATAGCGTGAATCGTTAAATGGCCTATCCTCAATAAACCTAACATAAGATTGCCAATCAGATGTACCATTAATAAATTTTACAAGTATTTCAGCAACTTCGAGAATGGTGTATTCAGATTCTCCAGGGTTTGTCCCTATATTGTAAATTTCGTTAATCTCCCCTTTATGGAGAATAATATCAAATGCCGAACAAGTATCTTCAACATGGAGAAAAGATCTTCTTGCCGATCCATTACCCTGAATGGTAACTTGTTCATTATTTTTAAGTTGTTGAATAAATCTTGGAATTACTTTTTCAGGATACTGATTGGGACCATATACATTATTTCCACGCGTTATTACTATGGGAAGTTTATAACTCTTTATATAACTCATAGCTATAAGTTCAGCACCTGCTTTTGTAGCGGCATATGGATTTGTTGGATAAAGTACACTTCCCTCGTGTTTCATTTCCTCATCAAGTGATTCTCCGTATACTTCATCAGTTGATACGTGGATAATTTTCTCAAGTTTTCCATAATTCTTACAACACTCAAGAAGTGTATGTGTTCCTTCAATGTTATCAAGAGTATATTGCATGGAATCATCAAATGAATTTTGAACGTGAGACTGTGCCGCAAAATGTACAATGTGGGTTATGGAATATTCTTTAAGAATATAATTTACTAAATCACTTGATCTTAAATTACCCTTTATCAGTTTATAATTGTTTTTTAATATTACGTTATTTTCGTTAGCACAATAATACATAGCATCTATGTTAATTATTAGATATTCCGGGTACTTCTTTCCTACGTAATTTATAAAATTACTTCCTATAAAACCACAACCACCCGTAACAAGTAAATTCATTTAATTAATTTTAAGGTTAAAAGATTTAATTAGTACTTTTAATAATTATTTAACTAAAAGTGATTTAAACGAAAATTAAATTAATACATTAAATTAAGAAAAGGTAATTAATGAATGATGAATTTAATTCCAAACAAGTGTTAAATGGTATTATTTCGGAATTAATTTCAGCAACACTAACATATCCCCTGAATACTTTGAAAATAAATACTCAAGTTGGAAGAAATGTAATTATTGGTAAAAATTTAATAAGTGGGATAAAGTGGTGTTTATTGACAGAAGCAATAAATGCTGTGTTTTTTTATTCCATATTTAGCGGAATTACTAAATTACAATCAATAAATCCATTAATAAGAAGTTCAGTGGGAAGTACAATTGCTATTTTAAATTCATATCCATATAATGTTCGAAGAAAATTAGAACAAGTTGGTAAAAAAATTACGGTTACCAATAATTATAAAGGACTACCTATCGCACTTGTAAATGGTGTACCAGGTGTAGCTATAAACTTTACAGTTCGTGAACATCTTAAGGAAAAATTACCAAATGATTTAAAACCATTAAGTGGTATTCTAAGTACAATGATATCTATAATAGCCACACATCCACTTGATACATTAAGTACATGTGTCGCGACTAGAACCCCAATTAGACTTATTGATTGTATGAAATATTCAGGATTTAAGGAACGATTTATTGAAAAAAATATAACAATTGGCACAAAGATGGTTATTCTTGAATTACTAAGTAATCAGTATTAATTAATTTAATTTTACAAAATTAATCAGTATTAATTAATAATCTAATTAAATCATTAATTTCAACAAGTACATAAACATCTGAATAATCTGAATTATCTGAATTTTCAGGTTCTTTCGTTTTATTAAAAATACAAGGTTCATTAAACCTATTACACGTATCTGTATAATTACAATAAAAGTATCCAGCACCTGGCATACACCCGTGAGTATCTAAACCACCAACTAATTCATTTTCTGGTTCAATATTATTTATTGGAACGTTAAGGAGTCTAATGCCCGATACTGAATTACAAATATTAATTAAAGCAAATATCGCAAAGAGTATGTTCTTCATTTTAATTAATTAATTTAATTATTTTTAAATTAATTTAATTTCCAAAAATCACTTTGTCAATAGTAGTTTTAACACAAAATAATTTATGGAGTAGAATACCGATAATAAACCAAGTAACTGTGATTACTGATAACGAATAATAAGTTCCTTTAGTTCCATAAATTATAAAATTGGTTACAATAGCAAGAATAATAGTACTTACAAAATCTACTACCGCAATATTAAATAGTCTTATGGAGTGAACTCCCTTGCCTGGTTCTCCAAATATTCCTGAATATTTACAAAACATTGTGTTAAATATTCAAATTATTATTATTAACTAATTAATAAAGTTAATTTTGTAAATTAAATTAATCAAGTTAATTTTGTAAATTAAATTAATAAAGTTAATTTTGTGGTAATTAATGAAATTATATGATTTTGTTGCTATTATTTTAATTCCTGTAATTTTGTTTCATTTTGCTATAGACTATTTAAGTGATGAAAATATAACAAAAGATGAAACAAAGATAGGATTTTTACAACTATTACATTATATATTTATTTCAATTGTATTTTATACTCCATTTCTTTCTTTTTTACTTGTTAAAAACCTAAAGTACACAATATTAAGTATAATAATTCTTATGGTAATTCAAATTGGATTTTTAATAAATAGAGATCGTTGTTGGTATACCCGTATAGTCAATAAAATGACAAATACAAGTATACATAGAAAATGGATTTCTGATATACCTTCTTTTATTAAGTATTATATACGTGGTTCTGAATGGGCTAATGGAGATATTCATCCAGAATTTAAATATACATATGAAATGCCAATAATTAATATGTGTTATATTCTTATTTTAATCAAATTTTTGTATTAAACAAGAAATTCTTTTTGGAATTTCAATTTAAACAAGAAATTCTTTTTGGAATTTCAATTTAAACAAGAAATTCTTTTTGGAATTTCAATTTAAATAAGAAATTCTTTCAGAATAAATATCCAATACTTCTAAAATTGAAGGATGTCTCTGGATGTCATCATTAAGTAAGTTCACTATCTTAGTATATTTTCTTTCATTGTTTTTTGAATATTCTATTAAACGAGTAATAAAATCATTAAGCCCGTCATTGGAACTATTGTCTGATTGAAGTAAATCCCCATTTACAACTATTTTCGAAGATTCTCCAATCCTCGTAAGAAGGGTTTTGAATTGCATCCTTGAAGAATTCTGCATCTCGTCTGCGATGATATATGTATTTTTAAATGTTCTACCTCTGATATAAGCAAATGGACATATTTCAATAACTTTGTGCTTAATTAAGTAATCTAATTGTTTTATTCCGATAATGTCTTCTATGTTATCATAAATTGGTCTAATCCATGGATCCATTTTTTTGTTAAGTGTTCCTGGTAAATACCCGTGTTGTTCGTTATCTATACTTACAGCAGGACGAGTGATTAATAGTTTTTCATAAGACCCGTTATTCAATTGATTAATACCTTCTTTACAAGCCATATATGTTTTTCCACTACCAGTAGGACCCGTACAAATTACTATCGGGATCATCGGGTCACTTAAATATCTTTTATATTGTAATTTCTCTTCCGAACATTTAGTATCATTAAAATCTGTGTTACATTTATTACTATAATTATAAATTGGAAAGTTACCAGAAGAACGAGTAATGGTCCTATTCCGGTAATACTTACCGAGTCTTCCAACATTGATTCTTTTTCCATAATTAATAATTAACATAATTAATAATTAAAAGTATCAATTCTTTAATTCAAATTAATTAAAGAATTAATTATTTGATTGATAAAATGAGTTGTTTATCAAAACCAAAACCAATAAATGATTCCCCTCTCGGAATTGATATTAAAACTGCTCCAGTAATAGCCGAAATTGAAGGAATTAAACATTATGGAGTTTCCGAAGATATTATTCTCCATATTTTAAGAACTCATGTAGAACCTTCTTATGTAAAAGATGTAAAGGATAGTTTAAATCTTAGAAAATATTTTAGAAGATTTGGACTAGCATTTGAAATTTTATCAAAAATATTCGTAGGATTTACAAGTATTCTTTCTTTCTCATCGGGTATTTATGATGACCGAATTCTTTCATTTGTAGCTGGAACTACTTCTGTAATTTCACTTGTATTTTTACAATTCTCTTCCCATTCTTACAAAGAAAGTAAAAAAAGTACTGAAGATCTTAACAGAATACTTCAAAAATTAAATATAGAAGGTGTTATAGATATTTCTAAAAACCCCGAAGAAACCAATAATACCAATAATAATACCAATAATACCAATAATAATAATAATCAAACACCAATTGTTCCTGTACGTAGACTTAGTCGCCAATTTTCACCACAAGAATTACAAATTGATACAAGTCCATTAAGTTAATAAGATTAACTCATAATTTCCAGAGTACTGTTATTCATTTCAATAAATGAACTATTTACTAAATTAAAAATTTTAAATTCATTGTTTATGTATCTAATATTTAAATCTCCATTTGAATTCTTATTAGGTTGTCCAAAATTAACAATTACTCCATATTTTATGGAATAATGTTTCATATAATTTTTAATCTGAATATTTGCTGTATCATTATTAAAATTTGAAACTGCCTTTAATTCAATAATTATCAATGGGTTCACTACACCATTTATATTATTTCCAATTATTAAATCAGCCCTTCCGTGACCTATATTAAAACCCTTGTAAAATATCGGCGTTACCACTTCAGATTGATAACTAATGTTTTTCATCCTTAGGGCTATTTCAAAAGCTTTATGATAAATAACCTCATTATATCCTGGACCTATGGAAGTAAATATATCATTTGAAATAGCTATTATTTCACCCAATAAATCAACTATAACTTGTTCCATTTAATTAATTAATTAATTAATAAATTCTTTAAATAAATAATATTCATTAATTAATAATGAAAGTTGTTGCTAAAGTCCCGCTTGTTATTAATTGCTCATCAACTAAAAAAACAAATCAGTGTAATATTTGTAATTCAAGTAAACCCAATGAAGCATTTAGAACTAAAATCTTGGAAACTCGCAAGGGTGAATTAAATAGTATTTTTAAAACTATGGACGAAATCAGTAAAAAGGAAATGGCCAGAATTAAAGTACTATTTGATGACCATATGGATTACTTTAAAGAAAAAAAAACACCAATTATAGTCGAAGGTGAATTAGAAGATGACCTGGATAATGAAATTAACGAGCGTTATTTCGAAGAAAAATAAAAAAAAATGAAAAAACAAAAAATACAAAATTATAATTGATTATATTGTCAGAATCAATTAAAGCATTAATAATCGATAAATATAAAAATAAATAAGAATTGTTCTTTGTAATCTCTTCATACTTGTTTAATTTGATATTTATTTCAGATTTCTGTTGTTCAATAGCATTGTTTATATTATTTATTTTTGACGGTATTTCAAATGTATTTAAGGCCATTTTTTGTAAATCTATATTTACTTCTGATTCAACGTACGGTTTTACATATTCTACAAAATTAAACTCTGAATCTAATTGTGAGCATATTCCTTCTAATAATGTTAACGACTTTCCAAGAAATATAAAGGAATCTGAAATAATAAATGGTTTTTCCTGTGATAACTTATTTAATATGAATTCCTTTATATATGGATCTGTAAATGAATCAACCTTTTGTATATAATTCATAAATTGATCAAAAAATATAATAATATCATTTTTATTACCTGTAAGCTTTATTATTCCAATTTCAACAAATAAATCAACAAGAGAACTTGTATCTCCTTGAATCAGTAAATTTATAATATCTCCTGAAGCATTCTTTAATTTTTCAGGTAATCTTATAATAAGTCCGTAATCATATAATATTAACTTTCCTGTCTTGTTTACTGAAATGTTTCCTGGATGTGGATCCGCATGGAAAATTCCATATTCCATAATCTGTATAATAAATATCTTTATAAGATTGTTACTTAATTTGGTTAATTCTATACCATTCCTTCTCAATTGATTAATATTTGTTATTTTTATTCCATTCACCCATTCCATTATTAATAACTTCCCAGTACTTTTTGTTAAGTATACCCTAGGTACTATCACTAATTCTGAATTTTCAAATATTTTTCTAAAAAGTACCGCATTCCTAGCCTCAAGGGAATAGTCCAATTCATTTAACAATTTTTCACGCGCCTCAAAAAACACTAATTTTGAGGATGGACCTGTTGATAAGCCTACTCTTTCAAAAAAATCCAATATTTCTATTATAGTTGTTATATCGTCTTCTATTATTTCTTTTAATCTCGGTCTTTGTATTTTAACTGCTACTTTTTTTCCTGATTTTAAAACACCAACGTGTACTTGTCCCAACGAAGCACATTTCCACGGTTTGTAATCAAATGACTCGAAAAAGTTTTCAACCGAATCATCCAATTCAGATATTAAAATACTCTTAACATCGATCGGATCTATTTCAACTACATCATCTTGTAAATATTCTAATTCTTTTATAAATTCTATGGGAAACAAGTCACTCCTGGTAGATAGGGTCTGTCCCAATTTTATAAATGTTGGACCCAACTCAGATAAACTTTCTCGTGTCCATATTCCCAAACTTTTTATCTCTTTTGTATACTTTATTTTATTCTTCCTATAAAATGTATCTATAAAACCCTTTCTTATCAAAAATTTACTTGAGAAATCCCAAGTTTTTAGTTTTCTGTTCATTAATAAATTATTCTTCATTACCATTATTAATATTTCATTTTATTTTTTAAATTTAATTAATGTATTGATAGCATAATAGTTAAATTTATGAGCCAACATGTCATACCAAGATACAAAATAACCTGCTCAAATTCTTCCAGTACATTTTCTTCATTTCTCTTTTCAAATGTAACCAGTGTAACCGAACTCATCACCATCGTAATTGCGAGTAATAGCATAATATTTTGTACTGGATCCATTGTAAGTTGTGTATACATATTACTTTCTGTAATGGTATAATTTACTTTTCCCATAACAAGACCCAATGTAGCACACCTACCATTCACAAGTTCAGCAAATTTGAAATAATCTTGATCGGCAATTGGAAATGAATAATTATTTTGTTGTTGATTTGCCTTGGGAGGCTGTTTGGGAATCCTTTGTGGTTCTTCATATGTTAATGGTTTTATTCCCAAGACCAAATCCAAGTTTTTAATTGTTTTATTTAAATTTGAAGTATTCATTTTTAATCAATTATTCTCATTTATTTTTAAGTTAATTAAAAATATTCCCAGCCAATAATTCCCAGCCAATATAATCTTTGCAACCGGTGAGATTTGAACTCACGAGTGTAATAACACACCAGGACTTAAATACTTACGTTCTACATATTGGGCATTTTCGTAAATTTTCTTCTTCGTTGTATTTTCTTTCATATTCATCTTCCCAAATATTATGTTGTTCGTTATATTTTTCAATTAATGGATAATCTTTTTCCCATTTTATATTATTTTGGTCTTCATAATATTCATTTTCAATTTCTTCGCAATAAGGAAAAGATGGTTCATTTTCACGTATTTCTCCGTAAAACATCCTTTTAAAATCATCAAGACATATATAATGACTACAATTAGGAAATTTTATACTTCTTTTAAGTTCTAAACAAATAGGACATTCTATTTCATTATTAAATTCTAATATACCAGTTCCACATTGACCATTTTTCCAATCACTATATAACATATCACAATTCATACACAATTCACCACTTCTACATCCTAAATTTTCTAATGGCATCGATGTTTCACATAATTCGAAATTACGACATTTTATGTCAAGTCCTTCTTGATTATCACAACCTGGTGTGGCACGTGTTTCCATTTCTAATTAGAATAACTTATACTACTTTAAATTAATTAAATAAATATTTTCTTAAACATTAAACCATGCTTCCCGACACTGTTAACCTTTAGATTATATTTTATACCACTCAAAGATACGTTAGTTTTTCTAGATGCTTCTGCCATACTTTCATATTCATTTAATAAATTATTATTTTTATCATATGTAGCAATTTTAAATTTTATCCGTTTATTTATATTTTTACTATTTTCAATTTTTTTGTTTTTTATTTTAATCAAATAATTATTCCATTTTTCAGATTTTTTCATTCTATCGCTTATGTCTATATTTTTCATAGAATTTATTGTTCTCTGAGCACATTCTAATCTTAATTCAGCATTATTATATTTCTCTTTAAGACATTGTCTTATTTTATCTTTAGTCTCTTGTGTATGTTTTTTACCTTTAAATCCACCACCTTCTCCTCCTTCTAAAATGTTATAACCATTAGGAACAATTGAATTATATTTTTCTATATATTCTTTCTCATATTCAAATCTATCTTCTTCAAAACATATAATTATTACAGAGATTTCAAAAGCATCAATTCCATATTTTTTAATAGCATCCTTTAACGCAGGACAGCCTGAATTTCTGTTAATAGAATTTAGATGAGCTCTCCAACGAGTACCTATATCTTTTATAGTTTCACCTATATAACATTTACCTGAAATTTTATTACATATTTTATAAATTATTGCCATTTCTAATGAAAATAACTTATACTACTTTAAATTAATTTAAAATATTACTCACTAATATAATCTTTGTAGACGACGGGGTTCGAACCCGCGCACACTTACGTGTATCAGATCTTAAGTCTGACGTCTTAAACCACTCGACCACGTCTACAAACATTATATTCTATTATTATTTTTGTTGATTATTTTTGTTGATTATTTTTGTTGATTATTTTTTAATAATAGCGGATGTTTTGTCATTTCCCATATTTACAAAATGATAATTAATATTTCTACTTAAAAAAAAATCATCTGTTGCTCTTCTTTGTCCATCCCAGTGATAATAGTCGTCAAATATTATAATGCCTCCAGTTACAACATTGTCATACATTTGCTCTAGTTCATATTTACTTGATTCGTACCAATCAGTATCCAATCGTAATATTGCTATTTTTTCAGGAATTTTTGTTTTATCTTTTAATGTTTCCATAACATCACCAACTACATAATGTAATTTATCTTTATTGTAACCAGTTGATTCTAATCTATGCTTAACTTTGTCTAAAGGCGTATAACACCACCCATTTACTTTTTTATTAATAATTTGACTTTTCCACGTATTATAAACTTCATCTTTATTCATTTGATATAATTTAGCATCATTACAAGTATAATCATATTCGGTTGGTTCTACTAATCCACAAAATGTGTCATATAAATATATATCACGAACAGAATTATTTTTCATTAACTCATTTATACAGATATGTTGAAAATCACCACTATCAACACCACATTCAATAATACATCCTTCAATGTTATTTTGTAATATGTAATTAACTGCGTCAGCTTTGTCCATTATAATATTTTACAGATAAACTTTTACAAATAAACAAACGTAAATAATATACCAAACGTTTGAAATAAGAAAATGTGTAATATACTGTTCGCTTCCTACTGGGATCGAACCAGTGACCTTGCAGTATTCTTAGTCTATATAAGACTTTAACAGCTGCACGCTCTAACCAACTGAGCTAAGAAAGCGAACAGTATATTGTGTAATACTGAATTAAAAAATTATAAAAAAAGGGAAGATTCACCCTAACTGGAATCGAACCAGTGACAGGTCGATTTCGATGTACTTGTTATAGTACTCGGTAGTAAGAAGTACTTAATTACTACAGTCGACTGCTCTACCAACTGAGCTATAGGGTGTTATTTCTTATTAACTAATTAATATTAATCTTTAAGTAAGTTTATATTGTTGATAAGTATTTAATATATTTATCGACCCAAGAAAGGTTCTTTAAATTCTTCTTCTTCCTTTTTCCGAATGAATTTTCAGAATTTTTAGTGAATGTTCCAAGTTCTCGGCTGATAAATTCAGGAACTTTTTTAAGTTTTTCTTTTGACACCTCACTTTTAAGTTGTTCAAGTGCTTTGTCGTGAGCTTCGTTGATACTTGCTATTTTATCTTCCAATTTCTTTTTATTTTCTAATTCTGTAAATAATCTCTGATCTAACTTGTCCATAGCACTTTTTCTAATTTTTAGTTCTTGAGTTAAGGAACTGTTTGATTTCGCAATTTTTTCTTCACAGCTATTCACGTAATTTGATAATGAATTCTTCTTTTCATCTAATTCTTTTAAAAGTTCTTCATTTTTTGTTTCATAAGCCATTATCTTATCTGCCGTGCTACTTAAACGAGCTTCACATTGATCCAATTTCTTGTTAGTTTCTTCAAGAAGTTTGTTCTTTTCAATCGCAAGTCTTGATTTCTCAAGCATAAATTCCTCAACAAGTTGTTTGTTTTTTAAAGAATATTCTGAAATGGTATCTTTAACTTGGGTATCACAATTTTTCTGCTGATTAAATAGTTTTTCAGATACAGTACTGAGTCTTGATCTTAAGGAGTCCATTGATTCCTTTGTACTCGATAAGTCACTTGATAAATTTTTATTTTTTGTTTCTAATTGCGCTACATCATCATTTAAAACAAGGTTTGTTGAATGAAGTTCGTCTCTATCATAAGATAATTGATCGTATTTTCCTTTTAATTCATCTAATTGACCAGTTAAACCCTGAGTTTTTGATTGGCATTTGTCCAATTCAGATGATAATCCCTGAGTTTTTGAACGGTATTGATCCAATTCACCAGATAAACCCTGTGTTTTTGAACGATATTGATCCAATTCAGATGAGAGCCCTTGTGTTCTTGAACGGTAATTGTCCAATTCAGATGATAATCCTTGTGTTCTTGAACGGTAATCGTCCAATTCAGATGATAATCCCTGATTTTTTGAACGGTATTGGTCTAATTCAGATGAGAGTCCTTGACTTTTTGAACGGTATTCTTCCAATTCAGATGATAATCCTTGATTTTTTGAACGGTATTGGTCCAATTCAGATGAGAGTCCTTGACTTTTTGAACGGTATTCTTCTAATTCACCAGATAAACCTTGTGTTCTTGAACGGTATTGGTCCAATTCAGATGATAACCCTTGGTTTCTTGAACTTAATTCTGATACTTCACTTGTTAAATTCTCGTTTTTTGTTTTGAAATCAGTTAATTCATTTATTAAATTAATTTTTTCCTCACTTAATTGTTTTAATTTTTGAGCTTCATCATTTAAATTATCTGTAACTGTTTTAATTTCTTTTAATAACTGAGTTTTTTCGGATTTTTTCGAATCACTACAATTTTTTAACTCATTTACAAGAGAATCTCTTTCAGCTAATAAAGAATTAATCTTTTCATTTCCTTGAACTAAGTTTTCATTTATTGTTTTTATATGTTTTACCATCTTATTATTACATTTTGATACAAGTGACCTATAACTTTTAAAAGATTTACCGTGTGTAAGTGATACACCCATTCGTTTACATTTTGATAATACTCTCTTCAAGTTTTTCAATTTATCCGTATGAGTTCTACCACCTACCCCTTTTAGTGTTTTTACAAACTGTGGGTACTTTCCATTCGGCTTGGAATAATACTTTTTAATAATTGAATCCATAAGCTATTAATAATATTAATAATAATTAATATTATTAATTATTAATTAATTATTAATTAATTCATTGAAATAATTAATGATATTTCTTTTTATTTGAGAATAACTTATATTTTTATGGAAGTATTCCAATGGAGTTACAAATCTACATAAATGTCCATGTTTTATATATTTTGAATTTTTATAAATTCCGCGATACTTCAACGAATATTTTTTAAAAAACTTATTAAGTCCCTTTTTAACATTTTTTTCCTTAATTGTCGAATGTTTTGAATAACTTGGATCAACTCTGTATACATTCTTTCCTTTTATTACTAATAAATTTATATGAGCCTTATTTATAACTTTGTTACGAATATGTAATGGAATAATCTTGATTCCTTTTTTTAATTTAAATGAATTATTTACTTTGAAACTACTTAACGTATTCACACTTTTTAAATATTTTTTTGAAATAGGTATCCCCCTTTTTTTGAAAAAATATTCAGTTGGTGTAATTTTATATTCCCATACTCCCCTCTTGTGATTTTTTTTACCTGCGACTGCTACTTCTAATTTGTGTACTAAATTTCTAAATTTGAAACGATTCTTTTTCGAATATTTTGTTTTTTTTAACTTATTAAAAAGAACTTTAATATCGGACTTCTTCATTTAATAAATTAAAACATTTAATTACTACAATAAATTTATTAATTAATTAAATATAAAGTAAGAACCCTTACTTAATTAATAGTAAGTATGGATAAATCAATAATTAAGAATAAATTATTATTACTTTCAGAAGATAAACTAAACGAATGTATAAATGAATTAATAGAATCAACTCAATTAATAAATTTATCTGAAAATGATAATAAAAAAATAACAAAAAAAAAGAAGTCTAGTAAAAAAACACCAGAAGAATATATAAATACAGAGATGACACCAGAAGAATATACAAATATTATTAAAGAGATTAAAGCTGCTGCCAAATCAATAAGTTTAAGTAAAGGAGATTGTGATGGCCGTATTGATAGCGCAATGAAAGAAACACCTATCTTAAAACAAATACAGAATATTCTTTTAGATAAATACCCTGATTGGAAAGTAATCATTTCTCCCCCTCGAGCATCATGTGATTTTATGGTAAATTCAATAAGAATTAATTTGAAACTTACAGATTGCCAGTCATCTGATAACAGTGTAAATAAACCATCCATATATTACAGTATCACTGGTCTTACAGACTATCCATACGCATCTAATTGGAATACGTTTCTTGATATGCTTATATACGCAAAGGACTTAAACAAAATTAAAAAAGAGCGTTATAAACCTACTGAATATCATTATTTAGTAAAAAACAAAAACAATGGAGATGTATTATTGAAACCCATATTTGATATTCATACATATGTAGATAATCCAAGTAATGATCTACAGATTAACTGGAAAAATGAATTTATGTATTCTGATTATCATACAGAAGATTCAGATTACCTAAAAAAAGTCGAGTCCCTACTTAAATGTCTTCAAAAATCAGTGAAAGAAATGATTATTAGAACTAAAAGATTTGCTGAAGCCGATATATCTTCAATTATTCATCAGGAAAAATAGCTGTACTAATTTGTTTATGCCCTATCTTGAATCTTCCAGAATATATATAGTCTTTTTGAAATGTTGATGAATTCATATACTTAATTAATTTTTCTATTTTTATTTCACTAATATTATTTTTAGGAATCAGACATAATAACGAACCTCCGAAATATTGAACTTTTCCATTAAAAGCGATTTCTTTATTACGTGTCATGTTCCTAACATATATACATGGTTTTCCCCAATATTTTTGAATACTTGAAACATTTCTTGGAGCACCCCATTCAAACCAATTGCTTTCTGAAAACTTCTTAATCTTTCTCTCCATTAATTGAACCTTATGTGTTTCAAGATGTGTATCAATTTTGGTATTATTTGTAGGAAAAGTTTCTGTAAAAATATATTTTTCAATTTTATCTTTATCATTCATAATATCAATATTACCAAATGGAACACGATAAATTTCATCTCTTCCAGATACAAGACCAACATATACATTAAACAGTGTTTCAATATAAACCCCCAATACCTTTGTATCACTAAATGTAATAATACCCTTATTTATATTACAGAATACTGATTTACCATTTACATTTGTTTTTTCAGAAACATGTCCCTTTTCATAACGAAATACTAATATATCAATACTCGCACCTTCAAAAAGTTTTTCGTTATGAGGAAATAAAAAATCAGTAAAACTTCCATTTTTACTCATATTATCTATAATAGATGAAGCACTTGTTAATTTTATAAAATCTGATGGAACAATAAATATCATTTCACCATCATCCTCCAAATAACCATAACATAATTCAATAAATTTTATATACAGATTTCCTGACTTTTGTTTTACATACGGAGGATTACCTATAATAGTTTTAAACTTAGTAGTGATTATTTTATCTGTAAAATCTCCATACACAAGAGTTTGATATTCATTAAATCTAATCAATGGTTTTATTGTTCTATCAAGTTCATAACATACCATAGGATAGTTTAAAGAATATTCCTTGAACTTCTTCAATAAATGGCCTGCTCCAAATGATGGTTCAAGAAGAAGACTTTGTTTATTCTTTACTTTGTCAAATACAAATGTTTGTAATTCATCTGATATAGTAAAATATTGACCCAACTCCTTCTTATTCTTAATAAATGGCTTTTCACCAATTGTCAAAGCAGTAGTCTTCAACAGATTTTCCTCATACTTTGACATTAATATTACTACTAATAATTCTTTAAATACATTCTATACTCCGTACGGGGCTTGAACCCGTGACCTCCAAGTATCAAGTCATATGACTGACTAAACAGCATAATGAATATAAGCTTGGCGCTACTAACCAACTGAGCTAACGGAGTATACAATGTATTAGGTCATTATGACCTAATTGGAATAATGGTTTTGGTTTTGATGTGAAGAGTACTTCACAATTATTATTTCAAATAATTCTTTAAATTAATTTAAAAAAATATTCGAATTATTAAATTAAAGTAATTAACTTTGTTAATTTAATTTAATTAATGAAAAACATCAAGTTTCTCGGGGCTTGTTGTAATTATGGACAAACGAGGTATGGACCACGGGCTGCTCCATATTATGTTGAAACAAGACTTAATAAAAAATTTACTAAAATAAAAGAAAAGAATAATACGAATGTTTTTGATTATGACTTACTTTATTCTGTACACAATTATGAACTGAATAATAATAAAAATATAATTACCATTGGAGGAGATCATTCTATTTCTTATTCAACTGTTAATTCAGCTCTTAATATGTTTGATGATTCCCTTCACGTAATCTGGATAGATGCTCATACAGATATAAATACACAATCTACTTCGGCAACACAGAATTTACACGGTATGCCTGTAGGACATCTTATGGGATTTGAAAAACACCCAATATCAACTTTTCATAATAAATTTTTAGATCCTTCACAAATTACTTATGTTGGTATAAGAGATGTTGACCCTCCTGAATGTGAAAGAATTAAAAAAAACCATATCAGTATTTATAATGCTTTTTATTATTCACAAGCATTAGGTGTTCTTGACCACTTAAAAGAACAACTAAAAGGTAAAAATATTTACATCAGTCTTGACTTGGATTCCATTGATCCGTGTGTTTTTCCATGTACTGGGATAGCTGTACCAAATGGTCTTTATCTACCTGAAATTTTAAATATCATAAATACTTTTAAAGATCAATCTGTAGGTATGGATATTGTAGAATTTGATCCATTAATTAATAAAAAATATAACAAAGAGTGTCTTGATAGTATTTATAAAATTATCGAAACGTATTCTAATTAATTTCCAAAATTAAGTGGATTCAGTGTATACTTTTTAACAAGTTCCCTGTACTTCTTACCTCCAAGGGGATATTCACTCGTTGGTGGTCTTGCTTCAATTTCTCTTTTTTCTCTAAATTTACGTTGAACATATCTAACAGAGTTTTTTAAATGTTGTTGATATGGATAACAATCAATTGAAGTACATTTATATAAAATATTATCTTCTCCTGAATACTCATTAACTGTTACAATATATCCCAATGTTTTACGATTCATTAATTTTAATATTTCTTGTAACGAATACTTATTACTTTTATTAGTATTCATATTTGTTAATCTGAATTTTTGTTTTTCTTTTGTTATTTGAAAAATTAATTCTGGAAAATTATATGGACTAATTTTTCTATAATCCATAAATGAATATATACTCAAAATTTTTAAATCTCTGTACCAATTAATAATATTAAAACTGATTAATTCATATGGATTTATTAATTCCATAAACAATCCAATTAATTAATTAATAATAATCCAATAATTATTTAATTAATTATTTAATTATTTAATTAATTAATCTAATCAATTTTCAATTTCATATAAATCAATAGCCTTATTAGCCAATAAATCCGCTTCTTTATTTAAATGCCGTAATATATGAGTAAAAGTTATGGATTCAAATTTATTGGTTAATAATATTATTTCTCCATAAAGTACTTTAATTGTTGGACTTAACACTTTCCAATTACCATTTAACTGTTCAACTACCAACTTTGAATCCATAAATACATCAACGCTTCTAATATTTAGTTCCAACGCTCTCTTGAGCGTTATTTCAAGTGCCTTATATTCCGCATAGTTGTTTGTCTGGATTCCTACATATTCACTTACTTCATCGATAACGAGTCCTTTCGGATTCTTTATAATACCTCCAACACCAGATTTTCCTGGATTTCCTCTTGAGGCACCATCTGTCCATATTTGAAATGTCATTGGAATTCGTTATTAATTGTTATTATTAATAATTTTAACAATTAATAATTAATTTAATGTTAATAAATGGATGCGTTCTTTATAGAGAACAATATTTAACTATATGGAGAGTATCTTTTTTATTATTCCTTTCAAGTCTATATGCCATTTATAGAGGTCATTACGACCTGGCTTTAGTTCCTGGAGGAACCTTTTGTACATCCATAAATTACTGGAGGAAACCTGATTATTCGTGGAGACGTAAAATAGATATGATTTATCTGTATATAGCATACTTTTACCAATTTTTAAAAGCTTATAATGCGCAATATTCAAAGCTTTATTACATATCCTCTGGTATAAGTATTCTATTCTTTCCATTAGGTGTTTATCTCTATAAAAAAAAGGAATATTGGTGGTATTCCACTTATTCACATTGTATGTTACACGTTGGTATAAATTTATCTAGTTTAATTTTATACTCTGGAACTATTCCCGCATTAATTAATTAATTACAATTTCTTAATAAGCTTAATTAAACTATTTATTGATCTAATTTCCTTATTTAATTTACTTAATTTGGTTAATTTTTTACTCTTGCCAAAATCAAGCATACGGTCCTCGCGTCTCTTTTTGGCACTGTATACTTCTCTATCAGGTCTTCTTAAACGTTCGAGTTCCATTGCTTCAGCTGGTTCCATTAATTCAGGTGATCGTTCACGACGTTTCAATATGAGAGGTGGTGGGGGTCTTTGATTTGTGTTCATTACATAACCCGCTTTAAAAATAGGTAATGAATCAATCTGTGCTCTTAACTTATTTCTTAAAGACTCATCTACTACTTTAAATCCACTTAAAAGACTATCTTCGTATTCGTATAATAACTGACGAAGTAATTCTAAATCCCTGACTTTATCAAATTCATCATACATTTGATCTAATACTCCGGTATAATCTGTAAATCCACTCGGCATTTGAACTTGAGTAAGTGTTTTATCAACATTATTGTAGATAAAATAACTTCCATTTATTTTAAGTATAGTTTTAGTTCCATCAGATGAATAATATGATCTTCGGAGTCTCTCATAAAGTGTACGACCCTTAATTTCCTTGAAAAACGTTCTTCCGCACAATGAAGACAATCCTTTCCATCCTGGTTTGTTCTTGTCTCTTGGAACATATGTTTCTGAAAAGGTTATTCCTCCAACCGTAAGTGGAACAAATCGTGGATTTACTCGAACTGAATATGGAGAACTTGCCAAAATTTCACTGAAGTTACTAAATTTATTAAGTAACTCATTTAATGGAATCTCTCCTACCGCAGTTTGAATACCCGTGGATGCTTGAATTTGCTTACCTGAGGCATCTTTTACAGACATATGAGATAACAGATCAAGTAATATATCAGCTGGATCTAAAGATTTTACATTTTGAACACCAAGTCTGCCCATACTTTCTAATAAATCGTCCATTTTCAATGTTGATAATATTAATAATTATTTTAATTAATTAAAATAATTGTTAATTATTAATTTATTCCTAATTAATCCCCTTTAACTTTGGTAAACAATAGTAATGAACGGGGTAAATAATACCGATAAAACTAGAAAACCCATACCTGAATGGAACGACCAACAAGAACGATTGTTACAAGAATGGGCAGAAATAGCAAGTAGTTACAGGTGGTTACACAACAAAAGTTTTATGGAATATAGAAAGAAAAATTTTATGTATATGATACCAATCATTATAATGAGTACAATTACTGGAACAGCGAATTTTGCTCAAAGTTCATTTCCATTGGTAATAAGACCATATGTTCCTCAAATTATTGGTGCTATAAATTTGTTTGCCGCAATTGTAACAACTATTCATCAGTATCTCAAAATTTCAGAATATATGGAAGCACATAGACTTACTGGTATCAATTATGGAAAATTTAATAGAAATATAACTGTTGAACTTGCGTTGCCAATAAAAGATCGTTCAATTGGGGGGAGGGAGTTAGTAAAAATTAGTAGATTAGAAATAGATAGACTTATTGAACAAAGCCCATCCATACCTAAACATATAATAGTAGCATATGAGGAGAAATTCAGAGATTCAGGGTTAGCTCCACCTGAAATTATTACCATTAAAAAGGTAATGATTTATGACGACAAGGAACATAAACTAACAAATACAGCAGTAACAAAATTTAAAAATGTTGTCAATCAGACTAAACCAAATATTTTTAAAGCTGAATCCCCTGGTATTCAAAATTATACAAAAAATGGAGATAACCGCGTTGGAGTTTTTCCAAAACAATTTAAAAGTAATAGTCCATTAAAAAACTTCAAAGACAGTATTTCAAGTGAACTAAATAATCTCAAAAATAGTAAGTTAGTATCTACTTTTGGAGAATCCTTAAAAAGCTTTACAATTGCTGGTACCTCGAGAAGTAAAGAAAGTAATTCAGACATTCCAGATGCACCAAGTAATAGTAATGGAAGCGATGGTCAAAGAAGTGGAAGTATTGAAAGTATTCCAGATGTTCCGCACCACCATGAAAATAATGAAAGTAATGAATTAACTACAGAAAATGTTGTAAAATTGGAACAACAATTGATACATGGACTTAATTCAGAATTAGAACATATCATAATTATAAATGATAATTCAGATCTTTCTAATAATTCCGATCAATTTCACGAATCAACTGAAGACGAAAATAATAACACTAGAACAAATATTGAATTAAATGAACAAACTTAAAAAAGAATATTCCGAATTCTTTGTAAAAAGAATAAAAAGAATACTTCTGTTAATTTTGTAGTGAATGGAATGAATAAATTACCAGAAGATATACTTAGAATTATTTATAGTAAATACTTCAGTAATGAAATACTTCCTGAAATAATAGTTGTTTCAAATCTAAAAAATAAAAAAAGAACAGATAAACGAAACTTTTTAGAAGAAATAAAAAATTACGCTATCAATGAAAAAGCTGGTAATATCGTTAATTCAATTATTAATGATTCCAGAAATGAATTAGTAATAGATGAATATAATCAATCTAAGTTAGATGAAATATTTTATACATTAGTAGATTTACATAAAAATGGTTTATTTGATATTTTTCAAATTTAATTAATCTGAATTTATTTTGGAACACTACCGACACTTAATAATAAGGTTCCTGTAATAACTAAAAATAACCCAACCCATTGATAATTATTATCAAGTCTTTCACCAAGTAGATAAAAAGCAAGTATCGTTGCTATTATAGTCGATATTCCATCCCACATACCATTTGTAAATATAACATTCCCCCTCGATAAAGCTTTAATAAGTACATATATCATTACTCCATAAGCAACAACACCTATTCCCAAATTACTTAATTTACCTGAACGTGAATAAAACTTAAAATTAGAATCACCAACATATTCTATCAAACTTATTAGTATTATCAAAAATACAAAAAATAACATTTATTAATTATCATTATATTTTTTGAACAAGTTTAATTAATGAATTAATACTTTTTAACGAAATTCTCGAATTGGTAACTTTTCGCTTACCGAAATTACTTCTACGTCTACCAAAGTTTAAGTTGAAAGAATCAGATAAATACTTATTTTTAAATACATATTCTCCTTCAACTCTAATTATAGGTTTATCTTTGATACGTTTCATATCATTATCAATACTTAGAGCTCTGATTGACAAAATATTTTTTTTTTCTAATTCTGTTTTCATAAGCAGATCTAAAGGATATGCTCGTCCAGTCCTACCCCCAAGATCATTATTATCTAGAACAACTTCAATTCCTGAATGTTCAATGTTGTTATACAATGGTTTTTTATCACCACTAGAGAACATTGGTTTTGATTCTTCACCCATGAATAAAGCTGGCCTAGAACAAACCCATGGTACAATTTTATCTTTTATCATGTTTCTACAGATTATTTTTCTTACAAAATAAAGTCTTTTTATTTTACTAGAATCAATTGAATCTGTAATCATCACTTCAAAACCGTTTAGAACATTAAAGTAAATAAAATCTTTTGAATTTACTAAGTTTGGAGGAAGATTCTTTTCAATCCATTCTTTCTTTGGAGAGGGATTATCTATTAATGTCATTCCATTATCCATTATTGATTTAACATATGATTTTAAAACTTCTATACCCTTCTTTGTTTCTTGTTTATAAAGATCATTAATAGTATTGGTATCAGTAACAACTTTATCATTAACTATAAGTTTACTAGGATCAAATATAGATTCTTTCTCTTTTTTTTTAAAAAACCCTAACATTTGTTAATAATAACAAGTACCAATATTTTAATTTTAGATTTTTTGAACAAGTTTAATTAATGAATTAATATTTTTTAATGATATTCCGGAATTGGTACTTCGTTTAGTACTCCTTCGTTTTTTACCGAAATTACTACGACGTCTACCAAACCCGGTTGTAAAACCCTCAGGTATGTTGACGTGGTACATTTGAGATATCGGTTGACGACAATATGGGCAATCGTTGTGAAAACCGGAATCGTAAAATTCGTTTCCCGCACGACTATTTCGATATCCATTAATACAATCGCAGTGGTAAATATGACCTGCTGGACA
>Ga0209086_10000184_pt1 | contig 55045 bp, 47 predicted proteins | sample M_130207_XF_Meta_FD_187312 | JGI IMG/M metagenome (GOLD analysis project Ga0209086, IMG submission 187312) | Freshwater microbial communities from Lake Montjoie, Canada to study carbon cycling - M_130207_XF_MetaG (SPAdes) (version 2) | ecosystem: Environmental > Aquatic > Freshwater > Lake... | reverse complement strand
TAAAAGCTGAATAAAAACCAACACCAAATTGACCAATTAAAGCGGCGTCTTTTTGTTGATCACCAGAGAGTTTGGAGAAAAATTCTTTTGTGCCAGATTTGGCGATAGTGCCTAAATTCGAAATTATCTCTTCACGGCTCATGCCAATACCATTATCTGTAATAGTGATAGTGCGTGCCGCCTTATCAAAAGTAATTTTTATTTTTAAGTCGGGCTGATCTTCATACCACTCAGGATGCTTTATCGCCTCATAGCGCAACTTATCAGCAGCATCAGACGCATTGGAAATGAGTTCACGCAAAAATATTTCTTTGTTCGAATACAAAGAGTGAATCATTAATTGCAATAGTTGTTTGACCTCGGCCTGAAAGCCTAAGGTTTCTTTTTGAACAGGGGTCATTACTCTTTATCCTTGATTACGTTTAAATCATGCTTTTTAGTGCTGGGTACAGGCCTTAATTACACAGCTATATGTGGGGGTTTTAGGCGAAATTTCAAGGGTCTATCAGCAATAAAGCCCTGCAAATATATATTAAAAGGCTATTTAGCATGTTTGGCTGGCTTATCAACAATGGGTAATTGGGCCGCCTTCCAAGCAGTAAACCCGCCTGCAATATGACAAACCCGAGGCACCCCCATGCGCTGTAAAGTTTCGGTCGCTAAAGCCGAGCGCCAAGCTGAGGCGCAATATAAAACGAGTCGCTTGCCCTCACCAAATACCGGCTTGTAATAAGGACTTTCCGGATCAACCCAAAACTCCAGCATTCCTCGGGGTGCGTGCAGCGCTCCTGGCAACATACCTTCGCGTTCTAACTCGCGAATATCGCGAATGTCGATAAAGCTGGTATCAGCATCCCCTAACAAGGCATTTGCTTGCTCTAAATTGAGCGTTTCAATTTTGCTTAGTGCTTCAGTGATTAACGCTTGATAACCTATTTTCAGTCCCATTTTATATTCCTTGATTCCTAAGGGTATTTGACCAAAACCTATTTTTACATTTCTTGCTGATAAGATTCCATCATGAACTTTACCCCGACCGAACTTGGCGCCACCATTCTTTTTTTAATTGCAGTGATTCACACATTTTGTACTGCCTATTTTGAAAAACTAGCCGTGCATTCTAAACGTCATTCCGGACTATTTCACATGCTTGGCGAAGTTGAAATTGTCTTTGGGTTATGGGCCGCCGTATTAATTTTATTTATTTGGGCTATTGATGGCTTCACTAGTGCGAAACAATATTTAAACGAGCGAAATTTTACTGAACCCATGTTCGTTTTTGCAATTATGATCGTTGCTGGAAGCAAGCCCATACTCGATATTGCCACACAAATTTTGACTTGGCTTAGCCATCGAGTCCATCGCTTAGCGCGTACAGAGCAAAGTACTGCCCTCTATTTTTTAACCCTTAGTATTACGCCATTATTGGGATCTTTAATTACTGAACCTGCAGCGATGACCCTTGCTGCTTTTCTTTTGCGTGATTTAGTGTATCGACATCAGCCATCTATCCCATTTATGTTTGGTACTTTAGGCGTTTTATTTGTCAACATCTCAATTGGCGGTACTCTCACAAATTTTGCCGCACCCCCCGTATTAATGGTGGCAAATACTTGGCAGTGGGATAACGCATTCATGTTGAGTAACTTTGGCTTTAAATCGTGTCTTGCTATCTTACTTAATACATTAGTAGTGAGCATTCTCTTTCGTAAAAATTTAGTCCTCCTTGAATTAGCACGCTTACAACAACCGCAACAGGCTACCCATGCCCGCAATCGAACGCCCCTTAGCGTTACCTTCATTCACTTATTTTTTCTCTGTGCAATAGTAGTGGTCGCACATGATCCCGTACTTTTTATTTGGCTTCTATTATTTTTCATTGGCTATACCGTTGCATACCCAAAACACCAGAACCCATTAATTTTGCGTGAAGCGTTATTAGTTGGATTTTTTTTAGCCGGTCTAGTAGTCTTAGGAAAATTACAAGCATGGTGGCTACAACCCCTGCTAACCCAAATGAGCCCAAGTGCAGTTTTTTATGGCAGCCTAGCCCTAACAGCGATTACTGATAATGCAGCGCTAACTTACTTGGGATCCTTGGTTACGGGTACTTCAGCAGAATTCAAGCTTGCCTTAGTGGGTGGTGCAGTAGCTGGAGGAGGTTTAACCGTAATCGCTAATGCCCCGAACCCAGCAGGGATCGCCATACTGCGGCCATACTTCCCCAATTCGGCTGTTTCAGCTAGTTATCTCTTGCTGGCTGCCCTACCGCCAACACTGATCGCCATTGCGGCTTACCGCTTGCTCTAGCTTGTTTGGTGTATTTCCCTTAAAATCCGAGCTTCGCCCCCAGCTATAAACCTGAGAACGGCATATGAAAAAGCTTTATATCAAAACGTTTGGCTGTCAAATGAACGAGTACGACTCGAACAAAATGGCCGACATTCTCCATGCGTCTGAAGGCATGGAAACTACCTTAGATTTAGAGCAAGCCGATGTAGTGCTACTGAATACCTGCTCGATACGGGAGAAAGCCCAAGATAAGGTATTTTCCGATTTAGGTCGACTACGCGAACTTAAAAAAACCAAACCCGATTTATTAATTGGGGTTGGGGGTTGTGTGGCCAGCCAAGAGGGACAGCAAATAATTAGTCGCGCCCCGCATGTTGATATTGTCTTTGGTCCACAAACCTTACATCGCCTGCCCGACTTATTGGCTAAGCGCCTGCGCACTGGCATCTCACAAGTCGATATTTCTTTTCCTGAAATTGAAAAATTTGATCACTTGCCGGTTTCGCGTCAAACTCGGGGATCAGCCTATGTTTCCATTATGGAAGGCTGCTCGAAATATTGTAGTTACTGTGTAGTGCCTTATACCCGGGGCGAAGAAGTCTCGCGCCCATTAGATGATGTGCTGGTTGAAATTGCTGGCCTAGCCGCTCAAGGTGTCAAAGAAATTGTGCTTTTAGGCCAAAATGTGAATGCTTATCAAGGCAAACTTAGTGACTCAAATACCTTGGCTGATTTTGCTCATTTAATTGAGTATGTGGCTGAAATTCCTGGGGTTGATCGCATTCGTTTTACCACTAGTCATCCGAAAGAATTTAGTCAACGCTTAATTGATGTCTATTCACGCGTCCCACAACTTGTGAGCCACCTGCATCTGCCTGTACAGCATGCATCCGATCGTATTTTAGGAGCAATGAAACGGGGTTACACTGCCCTAGAATTTAAAAGCATTATTCGACGCATGCGTGCGGTAAGACCGAATCTGACTTTATCGAGTGATTTCATTGTCGGCTTTCCAGGAGAAACTGAAGCTGACTTTGATAAATTATTACAAATGGTTAAAGAATTGCAGTTTGACAATAGCTTCTGTTTTATTTTTAGTCCTCGCCCTGGCACACCTGCGGCAAACCTGCCTGATGAAACGCCGCATGAAGTAAAGCTACAGCGTTTACAGCAATTATTGGCCCTCATCGATTCACAAGCAAAAATCATTAGTCAAAATATGTTGGGCAATGAAGAAACTGTTTTAATTGAAGGTCTGGCAAAAGACGGAATAAATTTACAGGGTCGCGCAGAAAATAATCGTGTTATTCATATTCCTGCGCCTGCACATGATCTGCAAAAATGGCTTGGCTCAATACAAACCGTACGCATTACGGAAGTATTGGCCCATACTTTGCGCGGTGAAATAGTTTATGCTGAAATTGCCTAAAATCAATTTCCAATTTGCTAGCGCAAGCCTCGAGGAAAAAGTTTTAACCCTAGTTGCGCAGAAAAAAATTCGCCGTTGGATTTTAATGGCGCTTAATAAGGTACAGGGTGAACTAACAATCCGCTTTATTAACCAAGCTGAAAGTAAGGCCTTAAACTACCATTTTCGGCAACGCGATAAATCAACTAACGTACTGACTTTTATCTATAGCGAAGTCAAAAGTAAAACTACAAGAGTGCTGCCGCTGCATGCAGACATTGTTATTTGCTGGCCTGTCGTTCTTGCCGAGGCGCGCGCCCAAAATAAATCGCTAGAAGCTCACTTAGCTCATTTAGTGCTACATGGTTGTCTGCATGCCCGCGGCTTTGACCATGAAAAACCACAAGCAGCGCAAAAAATGGAGGCTTTAGAAGTTAGGACCCTCAAAATGCTCGGCTACCCTAACCCTTATTAGATAATTGATCCATGCCTGAAATCCAAAAAACCCTACTCGAGCGCTTAAGCGAGTTTCTTAGCCCCGAACCAAGCTCACCAGCTGAGCAGCGCCGTGACCTTATTAATACCCTACGTCAAGCTCAATTAGAGGGTCTCATTAATGCTGATGCTTTAGCAATGATTGAGGGTGTTTTTCAAGTAGGCGAATTATGCGCCCGCGATATCCTTGTCCCCCGAGCGCAGTTAGACTGGATTGATGTCAACTTGCCCATATCCCAAATTATTGCTGAGGTTATTACTGCGGCACACTCGCGCTTTCCTGTTTTTGAAGGCAGTCGTGACAAAGTCATTGGTATCTTATTAGCTAAAGACCTTTTACGCTATTCTGCAGCTGCCGATTTTCAATTACGCGATTGGCTGCGCCCGGCAGTTTTTATTCCTGAATCAAAGCGACTTAGTGTTTTATTGCGCGATTTTCGTGATAACCGTAATCATCTTGCTGTTGTTGTAGATGAGTATGGCGGTATTGCTGGCATCATTACGATTGAAGACGTACTAGAGCAAATTGTGGGAGATATAGAAGATGAGTTTGACGTAGATGAAGATGCGGACAATATTATTCCGCTAGATAATGAGACGTTACGCATTAAAGGTATTACTGAGTTAGAACAAGTAAATGCAGCTCTAGGATCACAATTCCACTTAGAGAATATCGAAACGATTGCGGGTTTTATTTCGCAGCATTTAGGTCGAGTACCTAAATTGGGTGAGAAAGTAAAAATTGCAGGTATTGAATTTGAAATTCAGCGGGCAGATTCACGTCAAATTCATATTCTTATTGCCCACCGCCTACCAGCCGAGACTTAATTGATTAAAGCGAGCCTGTGGCGTGCGCTACTGTGTGCGGTAGGGAGCGGCATTGCCGTTGCCTTGCTTGCCGAAGCTCCCTATGGGGGCTGGTGGCAAATTTTAGCCCTTAGTATTTTTTGGTATTTACTGGCGAGTTTTCGGTTTGAAAAAAAATGGGCCATTTTTATTCTGGGGATGAGTTTTGGCTTAGCCTATTTTGTCTGCAGTCTTTGGTGGATTTATATTAGCTTGCATGATGTCGGCGGCTTAAGTTGGCCATTAGCAGGATTTGGTGTAATTGCACTGTCGAGCTACCTTAGCCTGTTCTTTGCAGCGGCTCTTCTCCTGGTCCATTTCATCGACCAAACGGGGAAAAAAACGGGCTATGCCATTTTTATTAATGCCCTCTTCTTCGCTAGTACCTGGACGTCAATGGAATACTTGCGCGGCTTAGTATTCACCGGCTTTCCTTGGAGCGGCTTTGCTGAAACGCAAATCAACGGGCCTTTTAGCGTAATTGCTCCTTGGTTTGGGGGTCTCGCCTGCACCTTTGCAGCATTTTGGCTTGCTTATCTACTCTCTCAATTACGTGTTGCGCCATGGAAGGTGGGGGGGATGATGGTTAGTGGCGTTTTGCTATGTCAGGTGCTGGGGTTTTGGCAATTTACACAAGCCTATGAAAAACCCATTTCCGTGCGGCTACTGCAAGGTAATTTTGCGCAAACTCAGCAATTTAATCCGCCAGCGATTTTAAGACAGATTCAACTGTACCTTGCTTTAATTGAAGAAAAATCAGCTAATTTAATTGTCATTCCTGAAACTGCTTTTCCTTGGCCACAAGCCCAATTACCAACTGGGGCTATCAAACAATTGCAAGCATTTGCACAGGCTAGCGCAAGTAATTTGTTAATTGGAGTAGTTGGCCAAGTCGATGGAGAAAATAATAAAGTTTTATTTACTAATCGCGCGCTGGGTTTAAGTCAAGATCGGCCCAGCTATGTATACGATAAGTCCCATCTAGTGCCTTTTGGCGAATTTATTCCGCCTGGTTTTCAATGGTTTGTCGATGAATTTAAAATTCCCTTGAGTAATTTTGGTCGCGGTGCAGTTAATCAGCCACCGTTTTTAATCCAGTCCACTAATTCAAAACCGCTGGGCGCTGCGATTACGATTTGCTATGAAGATGTCTTTGGCGGAGAACTTGCTGCCCGACTGAGAAATGCCACGGAACCAATTAATCTCCTTGTTAATATGACCAATTTAGTTTGGTTTGGACATTCGCAGGCGCCAGCCCAGCAACTGCGTTTATCCCAACTTCGCTCCTTAGAAACGGGGCTTCCTAGCATCCGCGCAACCAATACCGGGATTACTGCCATTATTGGGGCTGATGGTCGTGTGCTTGCTCAATTACCGCAATTTACCCGCGCTGAACTCCAGATGGAAGTGCAGGCTTACACGGGCAAAACGCCATATGTGATCTGGGGAGACCTGCCAATATTGTCTTTTTCTGGTATCTGGATTCTTTTTGGACTCAGTTACAAGTTAAAACGGCGACTTTCTTAGCTAAGTTGACTCGGGCGGTTAAAATCAAGACCTTAGCTAGGTCGATGATGCTTACTTTTTAATGCTTACTTTTCAGCAAATTATTCTTCAACTCCAGGAATACTGGGATCAGCAAGGCTGCGCCTTGCTGCAACCGATCGACCTCGAGGTTGGCGCAGGCACTTCCCATACGGCCACCTTTCTGCGTGCAATTGGGCCTGAGCCGTGGAAGGCAGCTTACGTTCAACCATCACGCCGACCAAAGGATGGACGCTATGGCGAAAATCCAAATCGCCTTCAGCACTACTATCAATTTCAAGTCGTTCTAAAGCCAGCCCCTGACAATATTTTAGATTTATATTTAGGTTCCTTAAAAGCCTTGGGGCTTGATTTACAAAAAAATGATGTGCGCTTTGTTGAGGATGATTGGGAAAATCCTACTTTGGGATCTTGGGGTTTGGGTTGGGAGGTTTGGCTAAATGGCATGGAAGTAACCCAATTCACGTATTTTCAGCAAGTGGGTGGCCTTGACTGCAAACCTGTATTAGGCGAAATTACTTATGGCATTGAGCGCTTAGCCATGTATATCCAAAATTGCGCCAATGTATTTGATTTGGTCTGGACTAAGGGCTTAAGTTATGGTGATGTGTACCATCAAAATGAAGTTGAGCAATCAGCCTATAACTTCGAACACGCGAACTTAGAATTACTATTTAACCATTTTGCTAACTATGAAAATGAAGCTAAACGCCTGATTGAAGTACCGCTTGCCCTACCTGCATATGAAATGGTTTTGAAAGCGGCGCATACTTTTAATCTTTTAGATGCCCGTGGCGCGATTTCTGTAACTGAACGAGCCACTTATATTGGCCGGATTCGCAATTTATCACGCGCAGTTGCGCAAGCCTATTTTGAGGCTCGTGAAAAGCTTGGTTTTCCAATGGTCCACACTAACGCAAAATGATGTTAGAGCCTAACGCAACCTTAATTTTGGAAGTATTTACAGAAGAGTTACCACCAAAATCGTTACCTAAGCTTAGTGATGCTTTTGCTAATGCTATTTTTAACTCACTAAAAAAAGCTCAGCTATTAAGCACAGACTCAAAGCCAATTAGCTTTGCTAGTCCCCGTCGCTTAGCAGTGCAAATTAATGGTGTGCTTAATCAAGCCGCTGACTATGCCGTACGGGAAAAAATATTGCCAACTAGTATTGCTTTTGACAGTGCCGGCAAGCCCACTGCGCCGCTCTTAAAAAAATTGGCTTCGCTAGGTTCTGCTGATATCGATCTCAACACCTTAGAGCGGTCCGGCGAAGGTAAAAATGAAACACTTTTTTTAAATCTACAGGCAACTGGTGCGCAACTTACGCCTACGTTACAACTAGCGCTTGAATCTGCTTTACAGCAACTGCCTATTGCAAAAATGATGCATTACCAAGTTGCACAAAAAAATGGTGACTTAAAGGATGTGGCTTTTGCAAGACCAGTTCACCGAATTCTTGCGCTACATGGTAAGGTGCCTTTACAACTAGAGGCACTTGGCATTGCCGCAGACCAGCTAACAGAAGGACATCGCTTTCTTTCTAGCGGAGCCCTAAAACTAACGGTAGCAGATGATTATGAACGTGTCCTTGAAACCCAAGGCAAGGTTGTCGCTAATTTCGTGCGTCGTCGCACCTTAATTCAACAGGGTCTTACTCAGGCGGCTGGCGATGATCTGGTATTGATGCCTGATGCACTACTTGATGAAGTAACTGCTCTCGTAGAGTGGCCAGTAATTTATCGCTGTCAATTTGATCCTGAATTTTTGGAAATTCCGCAAGAGTGCCTTATTTTGACAATGCAGACCAATCAAAAATATTTTGCCTTAACAGATCAAGAAGGAAAATTACGTAATCGCTTTTTAATTGTTTCTAATATTGAAACAGATGATCCCAGCGCTATTATTGCCGGCAATGAACGTGTCATACGCCCCCGCTTGGCAGATGCACGCTTTTTTTACAAACAAGATCAAAAGCGCTCGCTACATTCTCGCCTCGCTGACTTGAATAAAGTGGTTTATCAAAATCAGCTTGGTAGCCAACTCGAGCGCATGCGCCGGGTACAAGCAATTGCCCTCCAGATTGCCGCAGACTTGAATCGTCAGGGTCTAGCTATTAATACAGCATGGCTTAGTCGAGCTGCAGAAATTGCTAAGGCTGATTTACTTACTGACATGGTTGGCGAGTTTCCTGAACTACAGGGCATTATGGGTCGTTATTATGCTGCGCTTGATGGTGAAGTAGCTGAGGTAGCAGCTGCTTGTAGCGAACACTACCAACCCCGGTTTGCAGGCGACACACTCCCCCTCTCATTAACTGGCACCGTTTTAGCCTTGGCTGACAAACTAGAGACATTAGTCGGTATTTGGGGTATTGGACTTGCGCCCACTGGCGATAAAGATCCTTATGCCTTAAGACGTAATGCGCTTGGTATTTGCCGTTTATTAGTAGAAAAGAATTTAGCAATTAATCTGCCAATCCAGATTGATTTTGCCCGCAGTCAATTTAAGCAAACTGAGGTAACGCAAAAAGCAAATACGAGTGAAATTTATCAATTTATTGCGGATCGCTTTCCTGCCTATTTGCGGGATCAGGCAGGGCTAGGAGACTCTTTTACTGCCCCTGAAATTGATGCTGTCTTAAGTCAAATGCCGCCTTATTTCAATGATGTTATTACGCGTCTACAAGCTTTGCGCCAATTTAATGCTTTACCTGAGGCCGCTCAACTAGCTGCAGCTAATAAACGCATTAGTAATATCCTCAAGAAAACCAATACGCCGATACCAACTAATTACGCACCAAAACTGCTCGTTCTACCTGCAGAAATTGCGCTTGCAAAAAGCCTGGAAGCCATCAGTACCAATCTCGATTTGGCTTATCAGGCCGGAGAATTTGTTGCTTGCTTACAAATTTTAGTTGCTCTCGCGCAACCTATTGATCAATTTTTTGCTGATGTGATGGTGATGGATCCACAGCCAGAGCTGCGAGATAATCGTCTAGCCTTATTACAACAATTGCATCAAAAAATGAATTTAATCGCCGATCTTGGCAAATTGGCATGAGTCAGCAAGCTGCTAAATTAATTATCCTCGATCGTGATGGCGTGATTAACGTAGATCGTGATGACTACGTAAAATCTGCTCAAGAATGGGAACCCATTCCAGGAAGTCTTGAAGCTATAGCTCTACTTACTCAAGCTGGTTACCGCGTGGTAGTTGCTACCAATCAGTCGGGTATTGGCCGTGGGTTTTATACCTTACAAGACTTACATGCAATGCATCAAAAAATGGCAGATTTACTTTCTCAGTTAGGCGGAAGAATTGATAGTATTTTCTTTTGCCCTCACCTTGACGCCGACCATTGCAACTGCCGTAAACCTTTACCTGGCATGTATCTTGAAATTGCGGCACGTTATCGTCCTGGCGTTAGTACGCCTGTACTTGCTAATATACCTGTGGTGGGTGATTCGTTGCGCGATTTACTCCCAGCAAGTACATTAGGCGCGCAGCTCAATTTGGTGTTAACCGGTAAAGGCCAAATTACTTTGGCAACGGGTGGGTTACCCACGAATACTGCGGTTTATGAAAATTTGCTTGCTTTTACTCACCAGCATTTAAAGGTTTAGCATGATTTGGCTTAAATCAAGCGCTTTTTTTATTTTTCTCCTGCTCTTTACGCTCTTTTTTGGTAGCTTATGCGTCATTATTTTTCCCTTCATGTCGGTTTATAACCGCTATCAATTTGTTAGTCGTTGGAACAATATTGTTTTAGTCGTGCTCGAACATCTTTGTGGTATTCGCTATCAAATTAAGGGGATGGAGCATGTCACCAACTCTCTTGATTTACCAGTAGTTGTGTTAAGCAAGCATCAATCCGCATTTGAAACAATCGCCTTTATTGCTATTTTTCCAAAGCATTTATGTTTTGTTTTTAAACGTGAATTACTTTGGCTGCCCTTTTTTGGTTGGGCTTTAGGCATGTTAAATATGATTCATATCAACCGCTCTAAACGTGAAACTGCAGCGATTTCAGTCGCCAATCAGGGGCGTCAACGTCTCCGTGATGGCAATTGGATTTTAATCTTCCCTGAGGGCACCCGCACACCTACCGGCTCACATCGCCCTTATCGTAAAGGTGGTGCACGATTAGCAGTAGCAACCAATGCAAGCGTTATTCCAGTAGCCCACAATAGCGGTCGGGTTTGGCCGCGCAATAGTTTTTTAAAGTACCCTGGCTTAGTGACTATTTCAATTGGGCCGTTGATTTCCTCTGCAGGCAAAACGGGAGATCAACTTAATGCAGAAGTTGAGGAATGGATTGAGGCTGAAATGCTGAAAATTGATCCAAGTGCTTATACAAAATAATTGCCTGCTGCTAAAGTGACTCTCCTTAAAGTGGCTCTCATGATTGCGATTGCGCTAAATGACAAGCCCACTCAATATAACGGGTAACAGGTATATCTTGAGCGCGGAGCTTGAGTTCCGCCTCACTTAAAGCCAAGCGCTCGCTATAACCCTGTAAATTTGTACGTAACATCTTGCGGCGCTGTGAAAATGCTGCGGCAACGATTTTTTCTAAAGCCCGCCATTCATCTGTGTTTAAAGAAAACTGCTGCCGCGGAATCATCCGGACAACAGCAGAATTGACCTTAGGTTGGGGCTCAAAAGCAGTAGGCGGAACTTCTAAGACTTGCTCCAGGTGGTAACGCGCCTGTAGCATCACCGATAAACGACTAAAATCCGCACTGCCGTCTTCTGCAACCATGCGAGCAACTACTTCAGCCTGCAACATGAATACTTGCTCATCGATATATGGGGCTACTGAAAGTAAATGAAATAATAAGGGCGATGAAATGTTGTAAGGCAAATTACCCACAATCAAACGACGTCCACCTTGAGTCAGTATTTTTTTCGGGTTGGTGGCCCAATTCACAAAATCAAACTGCAGTGCGTCGCCCTCAATGATGTCAATTCCGGGAATGTGTTTAGCCCGCCAATAAGCCACTAAATCACGGTCGATTTCCAGTAAATCTAAGTGGTCAACTTGATTTAAGAGTGGTAGCGTTAATGCCCCCAAGCCTGGGCCAACCTCAATAATCAGTGCATTTGTACTTGGATTGATGATATTGATAATGGCATGAATTACTCCATCATCTTTTAAAAAATTTTGACCGAAGCGCTTACGAGCGAGATGCATGAGATTTATTCTGCGCGCGCTGCTGCGCTAATTGAAATGCCAAACGCAGGGCTTCTACCATGCTACTAACATCAGCCAAGCCTTTTCCAGCAAGCTCAAGAGCCGTGCCGTGATCGACTGATGTGCGAATAATGGGTAAGCCTAAAGTAACATTAACGCCACTACCAAAGGTTGCAAATTTAAATGGCGCAAGACCTTGATCGTGATACATCGCCAAAAAAACATCATATTCAGCTAGATTGCGTGGGTTGAATAAGGTATCAGCTGGAATAGGGCCAGTAACCGCAATTCCCTTTTTTTGGGCGGCTAAAATAGCTGGGGCAATAATAGTGATTTCTTCCTGACCCAAATACCCCCCCTCGCCGGCATGCGGATTTAAGCCAGCTACAGCAATGCGTGGTTTATCAATGGCAAACCAAGTCTGTAAATCCTGATGCAAGATATTCAGGCTGCTTAATAAAGTCTCGCGATCAAGTGTTGCGGCAACACGCTGGATTGGCAAGTGCGTCGTAGCCAATGCCACCCGTAACGGATTTGGCTTTGCTAGGCCCAAGATGCCAGCAGGAATATTCGCGCAAAGCATCATCACAACTTGCGAACAATGACAGTGTTGTGCCAAATACTCAGTATGTCCAGAAAAAGGGATACCTGCTTGATTAATGATACTTTTTTGTATTGGCGCAGTAATCATGGCCCCAAAGCGGCCCGATAAACAACCAGCAAGTGCATGATCTAATAAAGTTAAAACATATGGCGCATTTTCTGGGTCGAGCTGACCTGCGCGGGCTGGATTTTTTAAAGTGATGGCCTCCAATGCTAATCGATCCGACCAAGCTAGGGAGTCTTTTCGCTCGCTCACCTTAAATAAGCTAGGGTCGCCCAATAAGGTAATACGGACCGTTGAATTTTCTGCGAGAAATTGTGTAGCTGCTGCTAAAGCAATTTCAGGGCCTATACCTGCAGGCTCTCCTGTGGTAATTACAAGCTCAAGGGGCGGCGACATTATCGGTATTGATTAATTTCACGGTGGCATTATCACGAAGTTGACGCACCCAATCTTGATAGGCTTGCTCAATCTTCCGCTCCCGCAGTGCCGCTTTGGCAAATTGACGTTGTTTATCAACCGTCAGCTGTGCTTCGCGTCGCTCCACTACCTGAATTAAGTGCCAACCAAATTGACTTTTAACTGGGCCGCTTACCTCACCGATTTGTAAGCGGTTCATCGCTTGGTCAAATTCTGGCACTAAATCACCCGGCCCCATCCAACCTAATAAGCCGCCATTGGATGCCGAACCATCCTCGGAAAACTTTTTTGCTAGCTCACCAAAGTCGCCGGCCTTCAATTTAATCTGCTCACGAAAACCATTCAATTTTCTTTCGGCATCGGTATCACTAAACCCTACACGGGGACGAACCAAGATATGGCGAGCTAGAGTTTGGGTCACCATAATATTTTGCGGGGTCGTTAAATCTGCATTACTCGCATCACCAGCTGGTGTAACCGGGGCGCTAGTTGGGGGGCGCGCCGCTAAAGACCGGCGATCTAAAACCTTTAAAACATGGAATCCGGCGGGGCTTTTAAGTACAGCTGTCGCAACTTGTCCAGCACCTAAATTACGCACGGATTCATAAAAAATTTGCGGCAACCGCTCTGGGGTTCGATAGCCTAGCTCTTGAAATTTAATCTTTGGATCTTCTTTAGCAGCCTGGGCACCAAGCTGCATAAAATCAACATCACCGCGCGCAGCCTTCAAAAGAATCTCGGCTTTTTTTCGCGCCTCGGTTTGCGTGCCAAGCCCAGCATTTGCATCTACCGGGATAAAAATCTGTGCCACATCAATTTCTTCGGGTCCAGAACCTGGCTTGGAAGGCTCTTGATTTTGTGCTTGCGGTGAATTTGCTACCGCCATCATTTGCATACGCTCGATAATATAATTATCAATCTCGGCATCAGAAATTTTAATTTGCCCCTCTACTTCGCGATCACGTAAGCGCGCCAATACTATGTCGCTACGCAAAATATCCCGATGCTGTTTCAAGCTCATGCCATTCTGAATAATCTTTTCCCGGAACTCAGCGACAGTAAGTTTATTTTGTGCAGCAATTTTGCCAATAATCGTATCAAGTTCTTTATCGGAAATAATGATTCCTGTATTTTCCGCTTCTTGAAGCATAATTTTCTCAACGATTAATCGCTCTAACACCTCTTTGCGAAAAGTTGCTTGATCAGGTAGCTTCTTGCCGCTCTTGATCATTTGAGCTTCAATCTCAATGACCCGATCATCAATATCTTTACGGGTGATATAGCCTGTATTCACAATAGCTGCTACACCATCTAAATTACGCACTCTACTACTGGCAGTAGAGGTGGCCGGGGTAACCACGTTCACCCCGGAAGGTGGAGCAACTTTAGTGCTATTTTGTGCAAAAGCTAAACTACATCCAGCCATAAAAAAACTGAAAATAAGTCGATACAAGAGCGGCAATAAATAAATATTCAATATCACTTATAGTTTTCAAAAGAGGATGGGGGCAAAGCTTGGGGTGCTGGTTTGTATCCAGGAATATTTAGTTTCATGATGTCAACTGGGTTATTACCAATTCCGCCAAAGCCTTTAAATTCTAGTTGGAACAAAATTTGGGTATTCGTTGCCGCATTGGTTAATACTTGTGAATATGCCATGCGAATCACCCAACAATCTTGGTCGTATTCTACTGCTGCCATGGTATTGAGGGTTTTACTGGCCAGGGCATCATAGCCCCAGCGCCCCATTACTGAAACATGCTTGGTAATGGGCCACTGACCATACGCACTATATTGGTCAGTGGTTGTGGCTCCTGCAGAAACTCCAGGGACTGGAACGGTCCAGACATTGCGATAGCCAAAGTTAATTAAACGCCCTGGCGTTGGATTCCAGCCTGCGCCAACGCTCGATTGCACAAAGCGACTGAGCTGCGTATTGAATTGACCAAACAAATCTAAATTAAAGTTTCCCGGTAAACGGACCGTCCCCGCACCCAAGGTATCGGAATAGGTAGAGGGGTTTTGCACGGTAGTTGAAGTTGACACTTTTTGCCCCTGAAATTGCTGTTGCTGCGCCACGATTACGGTGGCCCGTTCAGCACCGGTTTGCGCGTCTAGTAAGCGACTGGTTAGACCCAAAGTAGCCTTATTCGCATCAGATACGCGGTCATTACCAATAAATGTATTGGGGGCAAAAATTTGTGAAATACCAAAACCTTGGTCGCCGGTATCGAAGTTAGGTGTATTGCTTTGATTCACATAAGGGGTGTAGACATAGTAAGCGCGAGGCTCTATTGTTAATAACATGTCTCGACCAAAAAACCCCTTTAATTCCGTGGCTTCTCGCTCAAATGCCATTCCGCTATCCAAGGTAATGGTGGGGATAATAAAACCTTGTGCAGGGGCGGCACCCGGGGTTGAAGAAACGGCACTGTAATTATTTGCCTGAAAAAAGATCTTCGGCGTAAGGTAATACCCGGGCGTGGTTTGCGAAGCAGTGATACCTCCTTTAATTACACTGCGGGAGGCATCGCTATAAGGACCAGGTGCTGTGCCAGCTAAATTACCAGCAATGTTGTATTGAAAACGGGTGAAATCGGCATTGAAATAAGCGTCGGGCCCTTTAAATGCACCAGCAGTAGGTAAGTTTAAAAAGTTATTTTTTACATATGAGGCTTTTATCTCCGGCAAGATATTGTATGGAGCACCAACAATGCTGGCTGGGTCAGGTTGTAAAGTTTGGAAAGTTAAAGTACGTGCAGTGAAGCTCCAGCCCCCTAAAACACTATTTGCTGGCATCGCATAACTAGTGCCTAATTCTTGGCGAAATTGAGTGGTAACAGCAGCTGCAATCGAACGCGAAAAATCAATTGGGTAAGTATTGTCTGAAACTTTGGCCACATTAGCGAAAGCATTCCAACCGGGCAAAATTGACTCACGATGTTGCAGGTCGTATTTCCAACGTAAGGAGTTGGTTGTCCGATCATTCAGAATATCGGCTTGCAAAGCGCCCGTATATTTTGGTTCGAGGTAACGTAAATTACCGCCCAACTGTAGTCCTCGATTACTCATATAACGCGGTAAAATTAACAAATCGCGATTCGGGGCGATATCCATATAGTAAGGCTCAGTAACGTCAATACCATTGGTCGTGCTGTAGCCAGCTACGGGCGCTAAAAATCCTGAGCGACGCTGATTCGAGGTTGGCAAACTAAGGTAAGGTACATACAGAATAGGTACATCAAAAAATCGCATGACGCCATCTTTAACGGTCATAGTGCGTTGTTCTTGATCAAGATCAAGCTGGCTTGCACTGAAATACCAGTCGAGATTATCTGGTGCGCAGGTGGTGTAGATTGGCTTCTCTAATTTAAAAGTGTCTGCAGATGCTACGATTAATTTATCCGCTCGACCGCGTACTCGGCTATCACGAAATTCATAAGTAACATCTTCCATTCCCCCCTCACGTGCGTCAACTCGCAACCGCGCTTTGGGTCCAGTGAAAACGACCGAGTCTTTTACTAACTCTGCATTACCAATTAAGTTGGCAGTATCCGAATCCGGGTCGTACGTGATTTGGTCTGCTTTCATTACTGTTCCGCCACGACGAATTTGTGCCCGCCCCTGCAATTTCATTTCCCGCTCAACTACCCCATCGATTGCATCACTTGCTGTAAAAGTGAGCGCCTGATCATCGGGAATAGGTTTACCAATGCGTAATTGATCATCGAATTTCAAACCTTTTTGATAGCCCTTATCGGGAAATAAAGTAGTTACCGTAGGGGCTGCTGCAGGCGGCGGAATGACCGCAGTTTGGGCAACTGTTTCAGCTGTCAAACATAACAAGGTCGCGCCCAAAATCCATCGTGCGCTGGGGGAAAAATGAACGGGGGCGCAAAGGCCGGCGCGACGGCGATAATGACTCATAAATCTAGACTCGACTTATTATACGAACCGACCATGCTTGACTCTCGCTTATCTTCGCTACGCCAATGGCTAGGGGCTTTAGCTATCCCCTGGCAGCTCGATCTGGACTCTTTAGAACCGGCTTCGGCTGATGCCAGCTTTCGCCGCTACTATCGTATTCGGTCAACCAAGCCCAATTATCCCACCCTGATTGTGATGGATGCGCCTCCTGATAAAGAGTCCGTTGAGCCCTTTGTTCGAGTCGCCCGTTTGTTCACCCAGGCCCAATTAAATGTACCCCAAATTCTGGCTGAAAATCAACCAGCTGGATTTCTCTTGCTCAGCGATTTGGGCAGCACTACGTATTTAGATGCGCTTACGCCAAGCAATGCTGACAAACTCTATCGCGAGGCAATCGCAGCCTTAGTGCAATTGCAATTAGCTAGTCACGCAAATATCTTGCCAAATTACGATACCGAACTTTTGCAGCGCGAACTCGATTTATTTCCAGAGTGGTATTTGCAGCGTCATTTGCAAATGTATTTAAATGCCAAACAACAAGACCAATTAAATGCCTGCTTTAATCTCCTGATAAAAAATAATTTAGCGCAAAGCAAGGTCTTCGTACATCGTGACTATCATTCACGCAATTTAATGCTCTTGCCAAATATCAACCCCGGAATTTTAGATTTTCAAGACGCTGTCTATGGGCCCATTACCTACGACTTAACTTCACTTTTACGCGATGCTTATATTCAATGGCCGGAAGAACAAGTAATTGATTGGGCTATTTTTTACTGGGAATCTGCTCGCGCTGCAGGCTTAGAGGTATCACCAGACTTCGGGGATTTTTTTCGTGATTTTGAATGGATGGGACTGCAACGGCATTTAAAAATTTTAGGCATTTTTGCGCGCCTAAATTATCGCGATGGTAAAAATGGCTATCTAAAAGATATTCCTTTGGTATTGGATTACGTCCTTAAAGTAGCCAATCGATATGCCGAATTTAAACCTATTACTCGGCTGCTTGAGGCGCTACATTAATGATCTATTCTGCACCTATTGATGCTTCAATTCCGTGCTTATTGCTAGCTGCTGGCCGGGGTGAGCGTATGCGTCCATTAACTGACTTCTTACCGAAACCACTCTTAGAGGTGCAAGGTAAGTCATTATTAACTTGGCATCTGGAAACTTTGCAGAGTGCCGGCATCAAACAGGTGGTTATCAATCTTGCCTGGTTGGGTGAAAAAATTAGCGCTGCACTAGGTACAGGTGCAGCCTTTGGTTTAAAAATTGATTATTCGCCAGAAAATGAAGCCCTTGAAACGGCTGGTGGTATTTGCCAGGCTTTGCCGATTTTGGCTCCAGAAGATTATTTTATCGTCATGAATGGCGATGTTTTTTGCCCCAATTTTCCTCTAGCGCAGTTACTGACTGTTTTAAGGAAAATGCGCTTAGCGACTGAAAAGAAATTGGCGCACCTTATTTTGGTACCCAACCCCAGCCAACATCCCGATGGCGATTTTTACCTCCGAGAGGGCGAAGTTTGGGCAGATGAGGACCTTAAAATAAGCTTACCGAAGGGCCTTAATCAAAAGCCTAATTTGCTCCCTCATGCAGAGCGTTTAACTTTCTCGGGTATTGGGATTTACCATCGAGATCTATTTAATGGCTTAGTACGGGGGGAAAAAGCCAAGTTAGCACCCTTATTAGTCGCCGCAATGGCAAAAAATCAAGTGACCGGTGAAAAATATTTGGGTTCATGGCACGATGTAGGTAGCCCCAACCGCCTTAATGAGCTAAATCGGGGCCCCAAATAAATTATGGACCAACTTAATAATTCCTTTAATCCCAGTATTTATGCAGGCCGCCGTGCCCGCCTCGCAGACCTAATGCGTCAGCATACCGGTGGCGGGTTAGCCTTAATTGCTACTGCGCCAGAGGCCTTTCGTAATCGTGATAGCGATTATCCCTATCGGCATGACAGTGATTTTTTCTACCTGACTGGCTTTGATGAGCCTGGCGCTACGCTCGCATTAAACGTCACTGCAACCCAACATGAATCACATCTATTTTGTCGACCTAAAGATCCAGAGCGAGAAATTTGGGATGGTTTGCGTTTAGGGCCGGGGGCCGCACCTGAAAAACTGGGGGTTGATTTTGCCCATGCTAATCAAGCCCTCGATACTAAATTGCCTGAGTTAATTGCTGATCAAACCGCCTTGTATACGCGCTTAGCGAATAGCGCTGAAAATGATCGTCGGGTACGCTATTGGATTGAGCAGGTGCGCCAACAGGCACGGGCAGGAGTCAATGCACCATCCCAGTTGCATGATATTGAGGCTTTGGTACATGAAATGCGCTTGATTAAAAGTGCAGATGAAATTGCCACCATGCGCCAAGCAGCGGTAATTTCTGCACGAGCCCACTTGCGGGCGATGCAAAAGTGCCGCCCTGGCATGTACGAATATCAAATTGAAGCAGAGCTATTGCATGAATTTCGCCATAGTGGCGCACAAAGCGTTGCCTATAACAGTATTGTGGCTACAGGTGCAAATGCCTGCGTCTTGCATTACCGTGCAGGCGCTACCGAATTACGTACTGGCGAGCTTTGCTTGATTGATGCAGGCTGTGAGCTAGATGGTTATGCTTCCGATATCACCCGTACCTTTCCGGTCAACGGCATTTTTTCTGGTCCGCAAAGGGCTTTGTATGACATTACCCAGACAGCCCAAGCAGCGGCAATTGCCGCTGCGATTGTCGGTAATACTTTTATGCAACCCCATGAAGCAGCTCTACGCGTTCTAACCCAAGGTTTAATTGACGAAAAATTAATCCCATTAGATGAAGTTGGATCACTGGACAATGCCCTTGAGCTTGCTGCATATCGACCTTTTTATATGCATCGCACTAGCCATTGGTTAGGTATGGATGTCCATGATGTCGGCTCTTATCGTGAACCTAGTGCAGATCTTACGCATAATAAGCAAGACAAACCCTGGCGCAAACTACAAGCAGGAATGGTCATTACCGTTGAGCCTGGTTTGTATATTCGTCCTGCCGCTAATGTTCCTGAAGCATTTTGGAATATTGGCATTCGGATTGAAGATGATGCAGTCATCACAGCACAGGGTTGCGATTTAATTTCACGGGGTGTGCCCGTACTAGCAAGCGAAATCGAACGTACGATGCGTGAGTCTAAGTGAGCGCTAATTTAGAACCAATAACTTGGGATGTGCTGATTCAAGGTGGTGGGCCTGTAGGGTTAGCCTGTGCAGCTTGGTGCCTACAACAATTACCAACTTTAAAATTAGTATTAGTTGATCGCAATCCGAGTTCTGATGAAGCGCTAGACAATGGCGAGAAACGGAGTGATACACGCGGCATTGCTCTTTCCCACGGCAGTAAATTATTACTTGAGACGATTCATGCTTGGCCAACCAATTGCCCTGAGATTCATCGAGTCCATGTATCACAAGCAGGTCGCTTTGGTCGCGCCATAATGACGCGTGAAGAATTACAGCAAGATGCTCTTGGTCATATTGCTCGTTATCGAGATATACACCTTGCATTACGACAGGCCTTGCGCAAGCTACAACCATCCAGCCCACACTTTTCTTGGATACACAGCAATGAAAATCCTGACTTAGCAAGCCAAATCGAGTTGGCAAAGAGCGCTTGTATTGTGCATGCAGAAGGTGGCCTATTTAATCAACAGGAGTGGATTGAAGCGGGTCGGAGTTATGATCAAACCGCCCTGGTGGGAATGGTTGAGGTAGATAAACCTCAAGCCCATCAGGCTTGGGAACGCTTTACTACCGAAGGCCCACTGGCCTTGCTTCCAAGTCATGCCGGTGAGCATTTTTTGAATTTAGTTTGGTGTAGTGCACCGAGCACTGCACAGCATCGTCTTGAGTTAAATGAAGCTGATTTTTTAGCGGATCTGCAACACCAATTTGGTAGCCGCTTAGGGCAATTTATTAGCGTGCGCGAGCGGCGAATATACGAGCTCGGCCTAAATTACCGCAAAGAAGTTGCGGTAGATAATGCGGTATGGATTGGTAATGCTGCCCAAACACTGCACCCTGTAGCGGGTCAAGGTCTCAATTTAGGATTACGCGATGCCTACTTGTTAGCCGAAAAATTAGCTTGGTTTTTTTCTCGCCCTGCAGGTCTGGACTCCGCTAATTCGCTAAATAGTGTATTGCAAGATTATGCGCGTACGCGCAATGCTGACCGGAAAACCACGATTGGGATTACCGATTTTCTTGCGCGTGTATTTACCTCTCACTTCTTACCTGTCGTCTTCACTCGTGGTCTTGCGTTATCTGCTTTGCAATGGCTTCCACCACTAAAAACAAGTTTGGCTCGCCAAATGATGTTTGGTCGGCGCTAAAAGAGGGTCGACCTGCCATTCTTTTTTTGCTGCTTAAAATTTAAGCAGTTGACTAGCGCACTATGCTAAAGTAACTGCCTACTTACCGCTTTTAGCTCAAGTCATTTCATGAAAATTGGTTCCCACGAATTAAGTAATCAACTTTTTGTTGCCCCAATGGCGGGTGTAACTGATCGTCCTTTTAGGCAATTGTGTAAAAAACTGGGTGCCGGCTACGCAGTGTCAGAAATGATTGCCTCTAATGCAACGCTGTGGAACAGCGAAAAAACCCAACGACGAGCGAATCATGAGGGTGAATTTGAACCTATTGCCGTACAAATTGCTGGCGCTGACCCCCTTACGATGGCAGCAGCAGCGCGTATTAATGTAGATCAAGGGGCGCAAGTTATTGACATTAATATGGGCTGTCCAGCTAAAAAAGTATGTAATGTCGCTGCTGGTTCGGCGCTGATGAAGAATGAAATTCTCGTTGGGAAAATACTCGATTCCGTAATTCAAGCAGTTGGTGTTGGTCCTGATGCCGTACCCGTTAGTTTAAAAATTCGTACAGGTTGGGATCGTGATCACAAAAATGCAGTGGCTATTGCTCGCATTGCAGAATCTGCTGGTATTAGCGTCTTGACTATTCATGGACGAACGCGGGCCGATTTATTTCATGGCGCTGCAGAGTATGAGGAAATTACTGCAGTAAAGAATCAAGTGAGAATTCCGGTAGTCGCAAATGGCGATATTGATTGTCCAGAAAAAGCGCTGACAGTTTTAAAACAAACCAAAGCGGATGCAATTATGATTGGACGCGCTGCACAAGGTCGGCCATGGATTTTTCGTGAAATCGCGCACTATCTAAATACCGGCAACTTTCTGCCACCGCCCCAAATTACTGAAATACAACAGATCATGAACGATCATTTACTTGATCACTATGCTTTTTATGGTGAATATACTGGCTTACGAACTGCCCGCAAACACATTGGTTGGTATTGCAAAGGCTTGCGTAACTCACACGTTTTTCGGCAACGCATGAATACTGCTGATGATTGTCGTACTCAATTAGCCATGGTTAATGATTTCTTTGCGGAAATGCAGGTGCACTCTGATCACCTCTTATTTCTTGAGGCCGCCTAATAACCATGCCTAATAAAAATCCCATTTCTGTTTGCATTCAGACTCAGCTACAAATTTATCTTGATGACCTTAAAGGCACGCCTCCTAGTGATGTCTATGACATGGTGCTCAATGTGGTTGAAAAACCGCTGCTAGAAATCGTCATGCGCCATGCCAATCAAAACCAATCACTTGCAGCGCAGTATCTTGGTCTTAATCGCAATACCTTGCATAAAAAATTACGGCAATATCATTTAATTAAATAAGCCCATCTAGACTATTCACAATGATTCAAACTGCCCTTCTTTCGGTCTCAGATAAAACAGGTATTTTGCCTTTAGCTAAAGCCTTGCATGAACTAGGCGTTAAGTTAATTTCAACTGGCGGTACAGCAAAATTATTGGCCGATAACAACATACCAGTCATTGAAGTATCAGCTCTAACGCAATTTCCTGAAATGCTTGATGGTCGGGTAAAAACCCTCCACCCCATGGTTCACGGTGGATTATTAGCGAGGCGCGATTCAACAGAGCATATGGCGGCCCTACAAAAGCACGGCATTCAAACAATTGATCTCCTGGTGATTAATTTATATCCATTTAATGCCACGGTCGCTAAAGAAACGTGTGATTTTGCCGATGCAGTAGAAAATATCGACATTGGTGGCCCTGCGATGTTGCGCGCAGCAGCAAAAAATCATCAAGATGTAACGGTATTAATTTCTCCCGCAGATTATGAAGGCGTATTAACTGAAATGCGCCAACATCGCAACGCCGTTTCTTATGCTACTAATTTACGCTTAGCTAAAAAAGTTTTTGCCCATACAGCACAGTATGATGGTGCGATCGCTAACTACTTATCTGCTTTAGACGATCGCCTTGATCATCAGCAGCGCTCACTTTTTCCCAATACCTTGCATTTAGCCTTTGAAAAAGTACAAGAGATGCGTTATGGCGAAAATCCCCATCAAGCGGCAGCTTTTTATCGCGATATCAATCCCATTCCTGGGGCTTTAGCAAATTATCAACAGATACAGGGCAAGGCCTTATCCTACAATAATATTGCTGATGCTGATGCCGCTTGGGAATGTGTCAAAAGTTTTCTACCGGCAGAAAATCACTTAGGTACCAATTCGATCGCTTGTGTGATTGTTAAGCATGCTAATCCGTGTGGAGTTGCACTGGGTTCAATCGCACTTGAGGCTTATCAAAAGGCTTGGCAGACTGATCCAAGCTCGGCATTTGGCGGCATCATTGCGCTGAATACGGTTTGTGATGGGGCAGCTGCTGCGGCAATTGCCAAGCAATTTGTTGAAGTGTTAATAGCCCCAAGCTTTACTGCTGAAGCTAAAGCTGTCTTTGCTAGCAAAGAAAATGTGCGCTTACTAGAAATTTCACTAGCCCATGCTGCCAATCCTTTTGATTACAAACGGGTTGGTGGTGGTCTTTTAGTTCAAACCACGGATACAAAAAATTGTTTAGCTGCTGACTTTAAAGTGGTTACACAACGCCAACCTAGCCCACAAGAGCTGCAAGATTTACTATTTGCTTGGCGTATTGCGAAATTTGTCAAGTCGAATGCCATTGTGTATTGCGGTAATGGCATGACTTTAGGTATTGGTGCAGGCCAAATGAGTCGAGTTGATTCGGCCCGTATTGCTAAAATTAAAGCTGAGCATGCAGGCTTAAATTTAGTGGGCTCAGTCGTGGCTAGCGATGCTTTTTTTCCTTTCCGCGACGGCCTTGATGTAGTAGTTGCGGCAGGAGCGACTAGCGTCATTCAACCAGGCGGCAGTATGCGTGATGAGGAAATTATTGCGGCTGCGAATGAAACAGGTATTGCCATGGTCTTTACTGGCGTTCGCCATTTCCGTCACTAAGCCCATGCGTTGGATCGGTATCGACCCAGGCTTACGCACTACTGGGTTTGGGATTATTGATGTTGATGGCCAGCAATTGCGCTATGTAGCATCAGGGACAATTCAAAGTGGTGATCCTAGTAAAGGCTTACCTGAGCGACTCGGTACTCTTTATGTGGGCATCAAAGAAGTTTTAGAGCAGTATCAGCCAGAGGCCGCTGCAATTGAAGAGGTATTTTTAAATGTAAACCCGCGCTCGACCTTAATGTTAGGGCAAGCACGTGGCGCAGTCATTGCCGCCTTAGTATCCGCAAAATTACCCGTCGCTGAATATAGTGCTTTACGCGTAAAGCAGTCGATTGTGGGGACAGGTCGGGCTGCGAAAGCCCAAATGCAAGAGATGATTAAACGCTTATTGCGTCTAAATCGTGCGCCTGGCACAGATGCATCCGATGCTTTAGGGGTGGCAATTTGTGCTGCCCATCACTTCAAAGGATAATAGCTAGCTATGATTGGTCGGATTCACGGAACTCTTATTGCGATTCATCCTCCTCGCCTATTGGTTGACTGCCAAGGTGTGGGCTATGAAATTGATGTGTCGATGAGTACGCTATATGGCCTACCAAAGCTCAATCAAATGGTGACCTTATTAACGCACTTTCAGGTACGCGAAGATGCGCAGCAATTATTTGGTTTTGCCACTGAAAACGAGCGCATGGCCTTTCGGGCTTTAATTAAAATTAGCGGGGTGGGTTCACGTACTGCCTTAGCCCTACTTTCTGGTATGAGCGTGAGCGAGTTAGTGCAAGCCATTGCTGCGCAAGAAACGATCCGTTTAACCCAAGTGCCTGGTATTGGTAAAAAAACGGCAGAACGTCTGCTCCTTGAACTAAAAGGAAAGTTAGGGCCTGATTTGGGAATCGATATCGATGGATCTGGCAGTTCTTCAGTTGCCCTAGCCAATAGCGAAGTGCTGCAAGCGCTCCTCTCCTTAGGTTATTCCGAAAAAGAGGCTCTCTTTGCTCTTAAGCAAATACCGCCTCATACCTCGGTTTCTGAGGGCATTCGCTTAGGCCTAAAATCACTTTCTAAAATTTAATTTCTCGCAAACGAATACACTGCTAGCATGGCAATCCATACTGATGACTTAAGTGCAGAACCCGAAGATGGTGCGATAGAGCGTATTGTCAGCGCCGCTGGTAATTCTGAAGCCCTATTTGAACGGGCTCTTCGCCCCAAACAACTTGATGAGTATGTCGGCCAAACCAAAGCCCGCGAACAACTTGAAATTTTTATTACCGCCACCCGCGCTCGTCAAGAAGCACTTGACCATGTTTTACTCTTTGGCCCGCCTGGGCTTGGAAAAACAACCTTAGCGCATATTATTGCCCGTGAACTGGGGGTCAATTTACGCCAAACTAGTGGGCCAGTACTTGATCGGCCTGGCGATCTTGCGGCTTTATTAACTAATCTTGAAACCAATGATGTCTTATTCATTGATGAGATTCACCGACTTTCGCCGATTGTTGAAGAAATTTTATATCCAGCGTTAGAAGATTACACCCTCGATATTATGATTGGTGAAGGCCCTGCAGCGCGCAGCGTGAAATTAGAACTAAAGCCCTTCACCTTAATTGGCGCAACCACACGCGCAGGCATGCTTACCAACCCCTTACGCGATCGCTTTGGTATTGTGGCCCGACTCGAGTTCTATACCACCGAAGAGTTAACCCGCATTATTGAGCGCTCGGCCAATTTACTGAAAGCGAAAATTGATCCGGCAGGCTCAGTTGAAATTGCTCAGCGGGCTCGTGGCACGCCGCGGGTAGCAAACCGCCTGTTACGCAGGGTACGAGATTTTGCCGAAGTCAAAGGTAGCGGGGTTATTACTAAAGCAATCGCTGATGCTGCCCTGCTCATGTTAGATGTTGATCCTAGCGGCTTTGATGTAATGGATCGCAAACTATTAGAAGCCGTTTTATATAAATTTGATGGTGGCCCAGTAGGGATTGATAATTTAGCGGCAGCCATTGGCGAAGAGCGCGATACGATCGAAGATGTTTTGGAGCCGTACTTAATTCAACAAGGTTACTTGCAGCGTACCTCACGAGGCCGTATTGCAACGCGTTTAGCATATGAGCACTTTGGTTTAACGCCACCAAATAATTCGGCTAATCTCGATTTACTGAGTTAGTAAATTATTTATTTAGTGTTACTTTTGCAAAGCGGCGTTTCCCAACCTGCACAATATAATTTCCAGCTTCAAGCTTAATCGCTTTATCGGTAACCACCGTACCATCAATCTTCACGCCGTTTTGTTCAATATTGCGATTTGCTTCAGTGGTCGATGGCGCTAAACCCGCCATTTTTAAAAGGGCTGCGAGACTCAAGGGGGCACCTTCTAGAGTTACCTCAGGGATATCATCGGGGACTCCTCCCTTAGCGCGATGATTAAAATCTTCGAGGGCTTTATCAGCCGCTTGACTTGAATGAAAGCGACTCACGATTTCTTGTGCGAGCAGCACTTTACAGTCGCGGGGGTTACGGCCCGCAGCAACTTCTTGTTTCATTAAATCAATTTCTGCAATGGGACGAAATGATAATAGTAAATAGTAATCCCACATTAACTCATCCGAAATACTCATGAGCTTGCCAAACATTTCACTTGCTGGCTCGCTAATGCCCACATAGTTATTTTTGGACTTACTCATTTTTTCAACGCCATCAAGCCCAACCAATAATGGCATAGTTAAGATGCACTGGGGTTCTTGACCATATTCACGTTGTAATTCACGGCCTACCAGTAAATTAAATTTTTGATCAGTTCCGCCAAGCTCTAAATCACTTTTTAGTGCAACTGAATCGTAACCTTGCATCAAGGGATATAAAAATTCATGGACCGAGATGGGTATGCCGTTCTTATAGCGTTTTGTAAAATCATCACGCTCGAGCATTCGCGCCACAGTATATTTTGCCGCTAATTGAATCAAGCCCCGTGCACCTAAGGGGTCACACCACTCACTGTTATATCGCACCTCAGTTTTATTAGGATCTAACACTAAACTAGCTTGTTTGTAATAAGTTTGCGCATTTTCAGCGATGGCTTCGACTGTTAAAGGCGGGCGAGTTGAGTTACGTCCCGAGGGATCGCCGATCATGCTGGTGAAATCGCCAATTAAGAAGATAACGGTATGTCCCAAATCTTGCAATTGACGCAGCTTATTCAATACCACTGTGTGACCTAAATGAATATCTGGGGCGGTAGGGTCAAGGCCAAGTTTAATCCGCAATGGCTCCCCAGTGGCTTGACTACGGGCTAGCTTAGTCAGCCAATCCGCTTCTACTAATAGCTCGTCGCAGCCGCGTTTGGTCACTTCTAGCGCTGTAAATACAGCCGGAGTCAAAGGGAAGTTGTTTTGCAGGTTTTTAGCCGTCATACTGAATTTAATGAATACGTGAGGTAAGTTACCGTTTCATTGTCTAAAATGAATTAATACAATTGTCGCACCTCTTCGCAAGAGGCCTAAAAACGCTGCATTTCAGGAGCCAGCCATAGCCACACCAGCAGCCTACTATCTAGGCATTATGTCGGGAACCAGCTTAGATGGGATTGATGCCGTTTTAGCAAAAATTAACTCGGCCGGTCAAGTGCAGCCGCTTGAATGTGTGAGCGCATCTTTTACCCCTGCTCTGCGAGAAATGCTATTACAACTTCAAAGTACTGGTACTAATGAAATTCATCGCGAACATTTGGCAGCGAATGATTTAGCTATGGCTTATGTTCAAGTGGCAGAAACCTTACTGGCTAAGGCACAACTGCAGGCAAAGGATATTGTCGCCATTGGTGCACATGGCCAAACCATTCGACATCAGCCAAGCTTGCCAAATGGTCATGCTTACACACACCAGACCATCAATGCAGCATTGTTAGCGGAAAAATTGGGGATTGCTGTGGTCGCTGATTTTCGCCAACGCGATATCGCCGCTGGTGGCCAGGGAGCACCTTTAGTACCCGCTTTTCATGCCCAGCAATTTAGTTCGCCTACCGAAAACCGTGCAGTACTTAATCTCGGTGGCATTGCCAATTTAACGCTCTTACCAAAAGCGGCTGGTCCGGTCCTCGGCTTTGATACTGGTCCTGGTAATCTCTTGCTGGATGGCTGGATACAATCTAGCGTAGGCAAACCCTTTGATGATTGTGGTACATGGGGAGCAAGCGGTGTTTGTGACGTCGAGCTTCTACAAGCGCTATTAGCCGATCCTTATTTTCAAGCAGCGCCGCCTAAAAGTACCGGGCGAGACTACTTTAACTTAGCTTGGCTAAAACACCGTCTTGTTAGCCGCAAGCTTAAACCTGAAGATATTCAAGCGACATTAATGGCTTTGACCTCCACCTCTGTCTGCAATGCACTGAGGCACTATTTACCTGACGTAGAACGTCTCGTTATTTGTGGTGGAGGCGCTAATAATGCTGCCTTAATTTCCTTGCTGCGCGCAAATGCGGCAGAAGTGCTGGGTCACTACTTGGCGGTTGATTTAAGTTCTGTCCATGGAGTTCAACCGCAATGGGTCGAGGGCTTAGCTTTTGCTTGGCTTGCTTGGGCTCATATAAATAAACGGCCAGCAAATGTGCCGGCCGTAACTGGTGCAGCAGGACCCCGTGTCTTAGGGGCCTACTATCCTAACTAAATTTATAAATACATTAAGCCGAGAATGAAGATCCACAACCACAGGTAGTCGTTGCATTAGGATTTTTAATTACAAACTGTGAACCATTGATGTCTTCTTTGTAATCAATTTCGGCGCCCACCAAATATTGAAAGCTCATTGAGTCTACCAATAAGGTCACGCCATTTTTTTCAAATTGCGTGTCATCTTCATTGACAGCATCATCAAACGTAAAACCGTATTGAAACCCAGAGCAACCGCCGCCCTGCACAAAGACGCGCAACTTGAGTTCGTTATTACCTTCTTCAGCAATCAGATCAGCTACCTTAGCTGCCGCACTATCAGTAAAAATGAGTGGGGTTGGTGGCTCGGATGAGTCCATGGCGCTAGCAATGTTTGCAACAGCCGCGGCGCCAGCAACAGTGGCATCAAGTGCGGCATCAGTAGAAACAGATGGTTGGGTCATGGCAAAACTCCTCAGTCAAAATGCAATACCTTATTTTAGGCTTTAAATCCCGAGTCTGCACAAGGCATGCTGATGAGTAAACCGCGGGCTGCAGCCAATAAAATTGTGGTGATTTAGCAATAACCCCTTATGGCAAGAGGGCAATTTGCTCTAAACCCATGGTTTCAGGTAGGCCAAACATTAAATTGAGACATTGCACACCTTGCCCTGAGGCCCCTTTAACTAAGTTGTCTTCAACCACCAAAATTACCAAAGTATCGCCATTTACTGGGCGATGAAGCGCTATTCTGATGTTATTGCTACCCCGCACTGAACGGGTTTCAGGATGACTCCCCGCAGGCATAACGTCAACAAAGGGCTCGTCACGATAGTAATTTTCATAGAGCTGCTGGTAATCTTCGGTCATACCATGAGCCGTTAAACGCGCATAAATGGTCGCATGAATACCCCGAATCATGGGTGTTAAATGCGGCACAAAAGTAAGGGCAATTTGCTCATGACCTGCAATTGCTTTCAAGCCTTGGGTAATCTCTGGTAAATGGCGATGGCCTTTAACTGCATAGGCCTTAAAATTATCGCTAGCTTCGGCGAGCAAAGTTCCAATTTCTGCCTTTCTACCAGCGCCAGAAGTGCCCGATTTTGCATCGGCAATGATATGTTCGCTATCGACTAAAGCGCCTGCTTGATTATTGCTTGGCGCCAACAAAGGTGCCAAACCCAATTGCACTGATGTCGGATAACACCCTGCCAGACCAATAACGCGTGCTTGTTGAATTGCCGCCCGATTAATTTCAGGTAAGCCATACACTGCTTCAGCCAAAATTTCTGGGCAGGCATGCGGCATGCCATACCATTGCTCAAATTCAGCCGGATCTTTTAAGCGAAAATCGGCAGCCAAATCTAAGATCTTTACATCAGCAGCTAATAATGCTTTTGCTTGAGACATGGCAACGCCATGCGGTGTAGCAAAAAATACCGCATCACATTGATTTAAATTTGCCGCTTCGGGAGTGACAAATTTTAAGTCAAGCTTTCCACGCAAAGAGGGGAACATCTCTGCGACAGGCATGCCGGCTTCGCTACGCGAAGTAATTGCTTCGATATGAACCTGGGGATGCTGCGCTAATAGCCGCAATAACTCAACGCCGGTATAGCCCGTTCCGCCCACAATGCCTACCTTAATCATGACCTTCTCCTCATTACCCCACTCTATATGCATATTGTAAAAACAAAAAGGGCCGCTTGCGCGACCCTGTCGAAAACAGTTTGAACGAAATTAACGCTTACTAAACTGTTTACGGCGACGCGCGCCATGCAAACCAACTTTTTTACGCTCTACTTCACGTGCATCACGGGTAACCAAACCAGCCTTTGAAAGGGTTGGTTTCAAAGCATTATCGTAATCGATCAAAGCCCGTGTAACACCATGGCGAACAGCTCCAGCTTGGCCTGTTTCGCCGCCACCATGAACATTCACTTTAATATCAAAAGTGGTGAGATGACTAGTTAAAGCCAATGGTTGACGCGCAATCATGCGCGAGGTTTCGCGTGCAAAATAAGCATCGATAGGCTTACCATTAACGATAATGTCACCTTTGCCTGATTTAATGAATACGCGCGCAACTGAGCTCTTGCGACGCCCAGTGCCGTAATTCCAATTTCCGTAATTCGTTGCCATATGGGGTCCTTAGATCTCTAGCGCTTTAGGCTGTTGAGCCGAATGTGGATGGTCGGCATCGCCGTACACCTTCAATTTCTTGATCATGGCGTAACCGAGTGGGCCTTTAGGTAACATACCTTTAACCGCTTTTTCTAATGCACGACCTGGAAAACGCTCTTGCATTTTGTCAAAGTTCGTCGAGCTAATACCACCTGGGTATCCGCTATGACGGTAATAAATTTTGTTTAAGCCTTTAGTACCAGTAACGCGTAGCTTGGCGGAGTTAATGACGACGATAAAATCGCCGGTATCAACGTGGGGGGTAAATTCGGGTTTGTGCTTGCCGCGTAGACGGAGTGCCACTTCACTGGCGACACGACCGAGGACTTTGTCCGTAGCGTCAATCACGAACCAGTCACGCTTTACCTCAGCGGGTTTTGCGGAAAAAGTTTTCATGATTTTCTTCAATTGTTATAGCCATTCATACCCCAACTAAACTACATTCACCTTGGCCCTGCTTATGTTTGCAGGCTCGCAGTTTTTAAGCAACTTAACTGGTAAAACCATTACCGCTGACTAGATCGGTAATTTAGTAAAGCCTTGAATTCTAACCTAAAAAAAGGCCCAGGACTAGGTCCTGGGCTGAAATCCACCTTTGTTTGGGTGGAGGAGACACTGGGTGATACGGTAATTCCCCTTTAATAACAAGGAAAACCGCACAATGGAATCATTCTATCTGGCGATTTGGTGCAATGCAAGAATAATTTGGGTTTACCCTAGTCTTATAGAAGAACTAAAAGGTATTTATTGCTGTTAATAATTTTAAGTCATTGTTTTAATTGATTTTTATATATAGTAAATACTTACTAACTTATATATAAAGTGCAGAGTCAATCGATAAGCCGGATTCTGTCGCCTAGACTTTCATCTAGGGGCAATCATTCCTCTAGGCCGGCAGTTACCTGACGGCTCAAGCTCCCTACCCGCAGACTCAGCGAGAAGCCTCATCGTCTGCTTACTTGGGATTGCTCCAGGTGGAGGTTACCGCGTTTCACCGTAACTAAATACGCTCGTCTCTGTGGCCCTATTCCGCACGTCGCCGTGGATGGCTGTTAGCCAACACCTTTCCCTATGGAGTCCGGACTTTCCTCCCCCTCCTTTAAAAGAGGCGGCGATTGCCTAATTGACTCTGCGCTTGAAGTCTAACGCAGTCACCAGAATTTAGTTGAGAGCGAGCTCAGAAGATTACGCGAGCGACCAAGAAATAGTTCCGCCTGCACGCAGGGGGACGATAGTGGTATCACCCAAAGGTAGTTCAATTGGCACTGGTTGGGCTTGCTTTTGCAAGCAGATGATTTCAGTATTTCTCGGCAAACCATAGAAATCGGCGCCATAAAAACTCGCAAATGCCTCAAGTCGATCAAGCCGCCCAACCGATTCAAAGGCTTCGGCATATAAACCCAATGCATTAAAAGCGCTAAAGCATCCAGCACAACCACAGGCACTTTCTTTCAGGCCTTTTGGATGTGGGGCGCTATCAGTACCTAAAAAGAAACGCGCATTACCGCTGGTTGCCATCTCAAGCAATGCTAAGCGATGTTCTTCGCGCTTTAAAACTGGTAAACAATAATGATGGGGGCGAATACCCCCGGCAAAAATGGCGTTGCGATTCATCAATAAATGTTGGGGGGTGATAGTGGCACCCAAGGTATTTTTATTTGCCGTATGTGCATCGCGCACATATTGAGCAGCCTGCATCGTAGTGATGTGCTCAAAGACAATACGCAGTTCAGGAAAATCACGCCGCAATGGTTCAAGCGTGCGGTCAATGAAAACCGCCTCCCGATCAAATACATCAACAGCTGGGTCGGTTGTTTCGCCGTGAATTAATAAAGGTAAATTCGCTTTTTGCATTGCCTCAAGAACAGCACTGCAGTTTTTTATATTGCTCACCCCAGAATCACTATTGGTAGTCGCGCCAGCAGGGTATAGCTTGATACCTATAATTCCAGCATCTTGCGCCTTTTGAACTTCTGTACTAGGTGTATTGTCAGTAAGATATAAGGTCATTAGCGGCGTAAATTGTGCGGGCATTAGTTGCTGCAATTGCGTCTCGATGCGCCCACGATAGGCTTGGGCCAGCGCTACTGTCGTAATGGGTGGCTGCAAATTAGGCATGATCACCGCCCGCGCAAATTGCTTAACCGTATGGGATAACACATCCTTAAGTACCCCACCATCACGAATATGTAAATGCCAATCGTCTGGTTTCACCATACTTAGTGAGCTGAGCGAATTTAGTGGCATAGCCTTAATTTTTCTCTAACAAAATAATACGGAAATCATTTACATTGGTGAGTGTAGGGCCAGTATCTACTAAAGCATTCAATTCTGCAAAAAATCCATAACAATCGTGCTTCGTTAAAAATGTAGTGGGATTCAAATTACGCTCTTTCGCCAGCTTACGCACAGCGGGCGTAAACCAGGCACCAGCATTTAATTCACTACCATCAATACCGTCAGTATCTGCTGCTAAAGCTGAGATATTAGGTAAATCGCTAGTTGCTGCAAAGAGGGCGAGGAGAAATTCACTACACCGACCACCACGACCTTTCATTTCCGCTGGAATCGTAACGGTACATTCGCCACCGGAAATAAGCGCTACTGGTAACTTGGCCCATTGTTGATGAAGAATAATTTCGCGTGCAATAGCGGCATGAACTGAAGCCACATCATGTGCTTCACCAGTAATCGTATCTCCTAAAATAATGGGGGTATAGCCTTGGCCTGCGATGAAGTTGGCAGCGGCTTGCAAGCTTTGGCGCGCAGTTGCAATCACATGATTACGGACTTGCGCCCCAACTAAATCGGCCTCTTTTAACGTTTCAGGGATCTTGCCATCGCGACCATCTTGTAAGTGTTGCAAAACACTTACTGGTAAATTGCTCGCATCCAAATTGTATTTAGCCAGAATCGCTAAGGCATTGTCATAACTAGAGTAATCGGCTGCACAGGGTCCGCTAGCAATATCCGCAGGATGGTCGCCAGTAACATCAGAAATTAATAAAGCCTCTACCCGTGCGCCGCGCGCCATCGCACTACGCGCCAAGTTTCCACCCAAAATAGCCGAAAGATGTTTGCGCACAATATTCATCTCTTCGATAGGTGCGCCACTGCGTAATAAGGCTGCGGTAGTTAGGCGCATATCAGCCATGCTGATACCACTTTGAGGCAAAGTAAGAAGGCTCGAGCCACCGCCCGAAACCAGCACGATAAGTGTTTCGCCTGCCTGCAGTTCTTGCACCCGCTGCAAAATTTCAATTGCCCCGTCCATGCCTGCTTGATCGGGCACCGGGTGTCCTGCCTCAACGATGCGGATCGCTTGGGTTGGCGCCCCATGCCCATAACGCGTTAAAACGAGCCCCTCGAGTTGAGCCTTTGGCCAGCTGGAGGCGGCATATGCCTCTAAGGCGCTTGCCATTGCAGCACTTGCCTTACCTGCGCCCACTACCAAGCAGCGGCCTTGTGGCTCTGTCCCAGCAGGAAAAATTTGCTGCAAACAATTAGCCATAATATGGCGTGGTTCTGCTAGCTGTAAGGCAGCCGCAAAGGCTTGCTGCAAAATCGCTGGGGTATTAGGACTCATTTACCAATTCTAAACAATGACTAGCTGCTGTGCTAAGTTAGCGATCAGTCACGGTATTTTCACTGCGCTCTTGCATTTGCCACATTTCTGCATATTTGCCGTTGAACTCCACTAATTCAAGATGCGTGCCGCGCTCAATAATCCGTCCTTGATCCATTACTAAAATTTGATCGGCATGTACGATAGTAGAAAGACGATGCGCAATAATTAAAGTTGTACGATTGCGCGCTAAACCTAACATTTCTTCTTGAAGGGCGCGCTCAGTTTTAGAGTCAAGTGCCGACGTTGCTTCATCGAATAGCAACATGGCTGGCTGTTTGAGTAAGGTACGTGCAATAGCAACGCGTTGTTTTTCACCGCCGGATAACTTTAAACCACGCTCGCCAACCTGAGTTTTGAAACCATCAGGCAAACGTTCGATTAAGCTATCAATTTGCGCGGCGCGCGCCGCATCACGAACCTCAGCAATACTCGCATCAGGCCTGCCATAGGCAATGTTGTAGGCAATGGTGTCATTAAATAAAACAGTATCTTGCGGCACGATACCAATGGCTTTCCGTAAACTAGTTTGCTGTACTAATTGAATATTTTGGTCATCAATTAAAATTTTTCCGGCCTGCACATCATAGAAACGAAATAACAACCGTGCAATCGTACTTTTACCAGCGCCACTTTGGCCAACAATTGCCGTGATGGTACCTGCAGGAATAGTAAAGCTTACATCATGCAAAATTTCTCGCCGCGGCTCATAACTAAATGAAACATGTTCAAATTCGACTGTTGGACCGGTAGCATAGTTATTGATTACAAGTGGTTTCGCGCCTGGAATATCGGCAATTTCTTTTTCGGTATCCAGTAAAGAAAACATGCGATCCATATCCGTGAGCGCTTGTTTAATTTCACGATAAATAACCCCCAAGAAATTCAGCGGTATATAGAGCTGAATCATCAAGGTATTAACTAAAACTAAATCGCCTAAAGTCATCGTGCCATCAATAACGCCTAATGTCGCCCGCCATAAGATAAGCACTAAGCCAACGCCAATAATGCTTTGTTGCCCTAAGTTAAGTAGGGCTAACGATTTTTGCGATTGAATTGCTGCAGTTTGATAACGCAATAGATTTTCATCGTAACGTTGCGCCTCAAAGCGCTCATTACCAAAATATTTAACGGTTTCAAAATTGAGTAGTGAATCAATGGCTTTCTGATTGGCACGCGAATCCATTTTATTCATCGTGCGGCGAAATTGGGTACGCCATTCGGTAACCAAAACAGTAAAACTAATATATAAAACGAGCGCCACTAAGGTGATTGCGGCAAACCAATAGTTATAGCTATATGCAAAATATCCTAGCACCAAAGCAAACTCAATCAGGGTCGGCAAAATACTGTACAAGGAATAAGAAATTAACGATTGAATACCGCGCGTACCGCGCTCAATATCGCGACTCACCCCTCCAGTTTGTCTAGCCAAATGAAAGCTTAAAGCTAACCCATGCAAGTGCTCAAAGACCTGTAAGGCCACTTTACGAACGGCATTTTGGGTTACCCGGGCGAATAATCCCTCGCGGAGCTCATTAAATAAGGCTGCCGAAAACCGCAATAAACCATAAGCAATAATTAATGCTAGTGGAACTACCAAGAGAGTCTCGGGGGTACTAATCTTGATATTCAGTGTATCGATTAAGCTTTTCATCAAAATCGGAATGCCGAGGTTGGCAAACTTGGCGGCAACCATACACAGCAACGCTAAAATAACGCGGGTCTTATGCTCTAAAAGATAAGGCAATAAATCCCGGATGGCACGCCAATCACTGCGCTTTGTACTTGCATCCTTTGCTACAACTGGGGGCGTATCCCCATGATGGTGAGATGCTGGTCTCATCCGCTTATCTTTACCAAAGTTAGCCGGCTTACTCGCATCGAATGGTTTCGTTGCTCAAATTGGCGCCTGCTTGAATAAGGTCTCAATTGCCAAACGATTGCTTTCTGAAAAACATTTAGACGCTGCTAATTCCGGCAGTAACCATTCGTAGGCAATGTGCTCCTGGGGCGCCAGAGTAATTCTGCAATCTTGGGGTACCAAAAGCGAAAACCAATGCTCGCTATTTTTTGTGACTCCAGCAGCATAACGATGCCGCCATTGTGGATAAATTTCATATTCAACTTGGTGATGCATATCTTGTAATGCCGTCGGGTTCAACGCTGCCACTTGAATTCCTGTCTCTTCAAACACTTCACGTTCTGCTGCAGCTCTTAGTGACTCATTCAGATCATCGAGACTGCCAGTTACCGACTGCCAAAAATTGTGACGATCGGCGCGCTCAATTAGTAAAACATCGCCACTGGTATTGTAAATAACTACCAATACTGAAATTGGTATTTTCAAATTAACCTGCTGGGCTTACCTGGCGTAAGCGAATATGTAATTCACGTAATTGACGCTCATCAACACTACTAGGCGCCTGAGTAAGCAAGCATTGAGCCCGTTGAGTTTTAGGGAAAGCAATAACATCCCGAATCGATTCCGCGCCAGTCATCATCGTAACAATGCGATCGAGGCCGAATGCAATACCACCATGGGGTGGCGCTCCATACTGTAGAGCATCAAGCAAGAAACCAAACTTCGACTGGGCTTCTTCAGGGCCAATTTTTAAGGCACGAAAAACTTGACTTTGTACTGCCTCTTGGTGAATACGCACTGAACCACCACCAATTTCACTGCCATTTAAAACCATGTCATAGGCTTTTGCGAGGCATTGGCCTGGATTACTGTCGAGGAGTGCAAGATGCTCATCTTTAGGGCTAGTAAATGGGTGATGACAAGCAACCCACCGAGCATCACCTTCATCGTAGTCGAACATAGGGAAGTCAACTATCCAGAGCGGCTGCCAGCCAGCGGCAAATAAACCGTGCTCTTTACCCCAAGCAGAGTGGCCAATGCGTAAACGCAAATTACCAATAGCATCATTTACTATTTTGGCTTTATCAGCACCAAAGAAAATGATGTCGCCATCTTGTGCATTGGTACGACTTAAAATTTCGTTAATTGCGGCATCATGTAAATTTTTTACAATCGGAGACTGTAGGCCATTGCGACCTTCCGCGCGTGAGTTCACTTTAATCCACGCCAAACCTTTGGCCCCATAAATGCTGACAAATTGGGTGTAATCGTCAATTTCACTCCGACTTATTTGCGCTCCACCTGGCACGCATAAAGCGACAACGCGACCATCTGCTTGGTTGGCGGCACCAGAAAATACCTTGAAATCGACGTCTTTCATGACATCTGTCAGCTCGGTAAATTCCAGCGCAATTCGTAAATCAGGCTTATCTGAACCATACCGAGCCATTCCCTCGGCATAGGGCATGACGGGAAATGGCTTAGGTAGCTCAACTTGCATGACAATTTTGAAAATATGACGAATCATATTTTCAAATAAATCGCGAATTTCTAATTCATTTAAAAACGCAGTTTCGCAATCAATTTGGGTGAATTCGGGTTGGCGATCAGCGCGTAAATCTTCATCCCGAAAACATTTAGTAATTTGATAATAGCGATCAAAGCCTGCGACCATCAGTAATTGTTTAAATAACTGGGGAGATTGCGGTAAAGCAAAAAATTGCCCATCATGCACCCGTGACGGTACCAAATAATCGCGTGCGCCTTCAGGCGTGCTCTTGGTCAGCATGGGGGTTTCAATATCAATAAAACCCGCCGCATCAAGATAACGCCGTGTTTCCATTGCGACTTGGTAACGTAAACGTAAATTCTTTTGCATCTGCGGACGACGTAAATCTAAAACACGGTGAGTTAAACGGGTGGTTTCAGAAAGATTTTCATCGTCCAACAAAAAAGGTGGCGTGACAGAGGCGTTCAAAATAAGCAATTGATGACAAAGTACTTCAACTTTACCGCTGGCCAAATCGAGATTTTCAGTACCGGCAGGTCGCGCGCGAACCATGCCAATAATTTGTATACAAAACTCATTGCGCACCTGCTCCGCCAGCTTAAACATGTCTGGCCTATCAGGGTCGCAAACGACCTGCACAAAACCTTGGTGGTCTCTTAAATCAATAAAAATGACCCCTCCATGATCGCGGCGGCGATTTACCCAGCCAGCCAATGTCACTTCTTGGCCGATGAGCGCATCGGTAACTTGTCCGCAGGTGTGGCTTCGCATCGACATACTTATTTCCTATGAATCAGAAGACTTTGAAAGCTGTGCGGTAGTTAAGCCACTGGCAGCAGAAATTGGCGATACGGTACCCATTGAAACGATATATTTCAATGCCTCTTCAACATTCATTTCTAATTCGATAACCTCACTACGTGGGATGATCATAAAAAAACCAGAGGTTGGGTTGGGGGTTGTAGGTAAAAATACGTTGACATAATCTCCACCTAATTTTTGTTGAATCTCTTCTGTTGGGGAACCGATTTGGAATGCGACCGCCCAAGAATTAGGGTGGGGATAACGGATCAACAATGCCTTACGAAATGCTTGTCCGCTCCCCGAAAATAGCGTAGAGGAAACTTGTTTCACACTCGGATAAATGGAGCGCACAATAGGAATGCGGGTCATTTGCTTATCCCAAAACCGCACCCACCATTGACCTGCGAAACTAATCGCCAAGAGGCCAGTGAAAATAATGACCAATATCACGATGAGCACACCAACTCCTGGTAAAGCACGGAAATGTTCGAGATCTGCGGTAAATTGGCGGGGGAAAACTGCAATAATCACGTGCATGACTGAGCCAAAAACGCCGTCTAGCAGGCCTAGGCCCCACGTGATTACCCAAACGGTAACCGCAATAGGTACCCACACCAATATTCCAGCTATAAAGTATTTTTTCATCTGATTAATATGCCCGACCGATGATTTTAACGGTTTGGGCGCAGCAGTGGGAGATTAATGGATCTGCAGAGCGATGAGGAATGCTCCGGCCAGAAATCCACCCAAGAAAAGCAAGGCGCCGGCAAGCAAGCGGCGGGTACGACGCTGTTCGTCGAGTAGGGTTTTGAGAACTTCAAGCTCTACATTGCGATCTTGGTGTTGGCGCTGCGCCAGGCTCTCGGCTAACAAGCGGGGCAAAGTTGGCAATAATTTTGCCCAACCCGGAACTTCTTCCTTGAGGCCCTCGAGGAAACCCCGCCATCCCAGTTGCTGACTAACCCATTTTTCTAAAATCGGTTTAGCTGTTTTCCATAAATCAAGGTCTGGATCCAGCTGCCGGCCCAAGCCTTCAACATTTAATAAGGTTTTTTGTAAAAGTGTTAACTGGGGTTGAATTTCAACTTTAAAGCGCCGCGATGTTTGAAATAAGCGCATCAACACAATACCTAAAGAAATTTCTTTGAGGGGTCGATCAAAATAAGGTTCACATACTGCTCGCACAGCACCTTCTAAATCTTCAATCCGGGTATCGCTTGGCACCCAGCCTGATTCAACATGCAGCTCTGCTACACGGCGATAATCGCGATTAAAAAAGGCTAAAAAGTTTTGCGCTAAATAATTTTTATCAAATTGGCTTAAGGTACCGACAATACCAAAATCAAGTGAAATATAACGACCGAATGTTTCGGGCTCAAGACTAATTAGTATGTTGCCTGGATGCATATCGGCATGGAAAAAACCATATTGAAATACCTGAGTAAAAAATATTTCAACACCATCGACTGCTAATTTTTTAAAATCGACCCCAGCAGCACGTAACTCGTCCATTCTGCCAATCGAAATCCCATGCATGCGCTCCATCACAATGACATTGGTGTGACAGAGATCCCAAACCATTTCAGGAATCATTAACTTATCAGAATTCGCGAAATAGCGGCGTAATTGACTCGCGTTTGCTGCTTCGCGCATGAGGTCTAGCTCATCATGTAGATAAGTATCAAACTCAGCAACTACCTCGCGCGGCTTTAAACGTCGACCATCCTCTGAAGCCCGCTCAATCAGCTTAGCAAGGTCATACATTAAAGCAATATCGCCTTCAATGATGGGTAATATTTCTGGTCGCAATACCTTAACTGCGACTAAATAATCGCGCCATTCGGGATGCTGTTCATTGCCGCGCAATACGCCGTAATGTACTTGTGCCACAGATGCACTAGCCACGGGAGTTGCATCAAAGCTAATGAAGACTTCTTCAATCGGACACCCTAAAGCCAATTCAATAATTTCACGCGATTTAGCGTTAGAGAATGGGGGAACCTGATCTTGTAATTTCGCTAATTCATCGGCAATATCTTCAGGCAAGAGATCGCGGCGTGTAGAAAGTACTTGACCAAATTTTACAAAAATAGGGCCCAGTGCTTCGAGAGTTAAACGGATGCGTGCGCCTCGCGGCAAAGCATTAGGCGAGAACCAACATACAACACTCAACAAAGAACGACGTAGGCCGGGTTTAAGGCTATCGCGTAGGAGCGGTAATAAGCCAAAGCGCCAAGCGGTGAAAAATATTTTACTGATACGGACAATGCGGCTCACTATCTACGCAGCTCCCTGCTGTAAACGTTGAATCCGTTTTTCTAACCGTTCGAGTGCATCGCGAGTTTCATTGACAGCAGACTTATGTAGCGCAAAATCAGCTTGCTTGATGAGCACCTGCTTTTCCTCGCTGAGATACTCAACTACGTTCCCCATTAAATCACGCCGAGCAGATTGCCCAGCCGCATGTAAACGCTTTGCCTGCTTCACCAAAAAATGGGCCGGCGCATCACCAATGAAGCGGGCTAAATCTTCTTCATATTCCCAGCGTAATTGACCGGCTAGGCGCCCAATGAGTTGCGCTAAGTCAGCATCACCAGTTATTTTGACGGCTTTAAAGGCTTTTTCACGTAGCTCGCCCTGTGTGGCAAGCACCTCTGCTAAAACGCTAGGGGAAATACTTAAAGTTAAATTGCAATTATCTAAGTCAACAGTTGCATCGAGTGCCTGAACATAACCCGTATCGTCAATCATGAAAGCCACCTGCGTCACCGGTAAGCGCAACTTAATTTGCTTACCGGCATGGCGCATTAATTCGGCACGAGCCCACGACTCTTTGCTGAGTACGTGGTTAATTGCTCTGGATAGGGCTTTAGCGCTCCAAACTGAAGGCCTAAAAGCCCACTTATCCATGATTAAATAACTTGCTGAATACCCGCCAAGACCCAACCACCCGGGCCTTCTACCGGCTTCGATAAATTCCAAATTTCAGAAAATGAATTTGCCGGAGCACCAACTTGTTCACGAATTAAACCTGAAAATTGCACACTGCATAAATAGCTACCAGCGGTAGTTTCCATACCCAAGAGACGTGCCTCTAAAGTAACTACGTCGGTTTGGTTTGAGGCTTCAAAACGGGCTTGTAAATCTTGTTGCAGGGTGGCATACATTTCTGGCGTAGCAAATTCTTGTAAAGAATGTAAATCGCCAATATCCCAGGCTTTTTGCAATTTAATAAAGTATTGTTTGGCGTTTTCCAAGAAACTGTATTCATCAAAACCGGGGGGCACCTCTAGGGGAGCCTCTACAACTGGTGCGCTTGCCATAGGCGCAAAAGTGGGCTCTTGTTGGCGGGGAGTGGCGCCATAACTAGCGCGTTGCATACCGCCGTCGACAGGAGCGGGATTGGCTTTAGAAAAGGCGGGCACAAAGCGACGCAGAATAAACAGTGCCACCATGCCAATTAAAAAGGCAATTAATACGCCGGTAATTAAGGAGGCAATTCCAGAGCCCATCTCGCCCATACCTAAATGAGAAAATAAATAGCCTAGACCAAGTCCGGCCGCTAAACCACCTAAGATTCCGCCAAATCCGCCGAAACGACTAGGCGTAGCTGCGGGTGCGGCAGCTGGAGTTGGTGCCGGTGCGGCTTGTGGTGGCTTGGCTGCTGGTGCTGGGGTAGCTTGGCGCTGCATCGGTGCGCTCGGGGTTCGTCCGCTACTTTTGCCACCACCCAGACGGGCTGCATCAACTTGCCCAATGAACGCAAAGAGTAAAACTAAACTACCAAAAATCAACTTTAGATTTAGCATTTTCATGTTAATTTCTCCTTTAATAAGCAAGGGGTTTTAGTATTTCACCCCGATATGTAATGCAACAATACCGCCGCTAAACCGATGTGTTTCCACCGCATCGAAACCCAAGCCCAACATCATGCTCTTTAAGGTATTTGCATCGGGATGCATGCGAATAGATTCGGCTAAATATCGGTAACTAGCGGCATCTTTGGCAATTTTCTCTCCCAACCACGGCAAGACCCTGAAAGAATAAGCATCATACAACGGTTGTAAGAAACGATCAGGCTGTGAAAATTCTAGCACTAGCACCTTCCCCCCCGGCCTAATAACCCTGAGCATTTCACTTAGGGCTACTTCTTTGTGGGTCATATTACGCAAACCAAAGGCCACGCTGAGTACGTCAAAATAATTGTTCGGAAACGGAATTGCTTCAGCATCAAATTGGACGCAGGGCAGCGTTAAACCTTGATCAAGCAGCCGATCGCGTCCCGCACCCAACATTGAGGCATTAATATCACTAAGCCAAACTTCAGCCGTGGCATTATTTCCCCAGCCTGCAGCGCGGGCAAAGGCGGCGGCCAAATCTCCGGTGCCCCCAGCGATATCCAAAACAACTTGTCCCGGCTTCACTTGCGCACACGCAATTGCCCATTTTTTCCACACACGATGCAAACCAAATGACATAAAGTCATTCATCAGGTCGTATTTATTCGCAACGGAATGAAACACCTGGGCAACCTTCGTCGCTTTTTCGGCTTCCTCAACATCCTCAAAACCAAAGTGGGTTTTTGTCATGGCTTGGCAGTTAAAAAGTTAACATCGTTGTTAATAAGGTTATTAGTGCTTAGGTATTAACTAATGGCTACAACTATGGCCTTTTTGACCCATTGGGGCATCTCGGTCAACACCCGCATTGGCTAATTTTTGCAAATGTTCTGTCCATAAGGCATCTTGATTCTCGGCCAAATGAAAGAGGAAATCCCACGCATATAAACCAGAATCGTGACCATCGGAAAAAGTAAATTTGAGAGCGTAATGGCCAACCGGCTCAATATTGCTAATGGATACCGCCCGCTTGCCCGTTTGCAGCGTTTCCTGCCCAGGACCATGGCCCCGCACTTCCGCAGAGGGTGATAAGACCCGCAAAAACTCGAATGGCAAACGATAGGTCTTGCCGTTTTCATAGGCGAGCTCTAATACCTTCGATTGCTGATGCAACACCACATTTGTTGGAATCATTAAACCAATACCCTTTCAATACCGCCCAGATTAGCTTTCGTCACGTAGTCTTGCATCCAATTGTGCCCTAACAAACGTTCAGCCATCTCCACCACAATGTAATCCGCTTTGGTATCACTGTCTGCATCAAACCGCGATAACCCCTGTAAGCAAGAGGGGCAACTGGTTAAAACCTTAACGGTGCCAGCGAAATTCTCCTGCAGAGCCTTGGCGCCCTTTTCCATCTCGATTTGCTTGCGAAACCGCACTTGCGTAGCAATATCAGGTCGGGTAATGGCCAAGGTGCCCGATTCGCCGCAACAACGCTCATTTTTCTGAATTAACTCGCCACCTTCCGTTTGAATTAATTCATTGACGGTCTTTAATGGATCTTGTAGCTTCATCGGCGAATGGCAGGGGTCGTGATACATATACTTAACGCCAGTCACCCCCGTTAAATGCACGCCTTTTTCTAACAAATATTCATGAATATCAATAATGCGACAGCCTGGAAAGATTGAGTCGAATTGATAGCCCGCTAATTGGTCATAACAAGTGCCACAGGAAACAACTACAGTTTTGATGTCTAAATAATTTAAGGTGTTGGCCACCCGATGAAATAAAACACGGTTATCAGTAATCATTTGATCAGCGCGCGCAAAGTCACCATTGCCTCTTTGTGGGTAGCCACAACATAAATAGCCAGGAGGCAAAACGGTTTGTACTCCAACATTCCATAACATGGCCTGGGTCGCTAAGCCAACTTGGGAAAAGAGTCGTTCTGATCCGCAGCCTGGAAAATAAAATACCGCTTCAGTGTCTGCAGTGGTCGTTACGGGATCACGAATAATCGGCACGTAATTAGCATCTTCAATATCCAGCAAAGCACGCGCTGTTTTCTTGGGTAAATTTCCCGGCATTTTTTTATTAACAAAGAAAATAATCTGCTCTTTAATGGCTGGCTTGCCAAGTGTTGCAGGTGGATGCTGGGTTTGCTTACGAGCCCATTTGCTAAGAATCGTATTGCCAATACGCTGTAAACGATAACCCCACTCGATCATACTTTTACGGGCTAAGCGAATAGTCTCGGGATCGGTTGCATTGAGAAAAAACATCGATGCAGTAGTGCCTGCATTAAAACGCTGTTGCCCCATCTTACGCAGTAAGTTACGCATATTCATGGTCACATTGCCGAAATCGATTTTCACGGGACAGGGGGTTAAACATTTATGACAGACTGTGCAATGCGCAGCAACATCGTCAAACATGTCCCAATGGCGAATAGAAATACCGCGGCGCGTTTGCTCTTCGTATAAAAAAGCTTCAATTAATAATGACGTTGCCAAAATTTTATCGCGAGGACTATAAAACAAATTGGCCCGCGGTACATGTGTCGCACACACAGGTTTACATTTTCCGCAACGTAAGCAATCTTTAATACTGTCAGCAATTGCACCAATATCACTTTGCTGCATGATGATAGATTCATGCCCCATCAATCCAAAGCTAGGGGTATAGGCCTTAGTTAAATCGGCATGGGGCATTAATTTCCCTTTGTTGAAATGCCCATTGGGATCGACCGTATTTTTGTAGGCACGAAAGTCCTGCAGCTCTTCATCAGTGAGATATTCAAGCTTGGTAATGCCAATGCCATGCTCACCAGAGATGACCCCATCTAAAGATCGGGCTAAGGCCATAATGCGAGCTACCGCATGATGGCCATCTTGCAACATCTCATAATCATCGGAGTTGACTGGAATATTCGTGTGTACATTACCATCGCCTGCATGCATATGTAGGGCAATAAAAACCCGCTTACGCAAAATGCGTTGATGAATAACAATAATTTCTTGTCTAATTGATTCAAATGCCAGCCCGCTAAAAATAGTCTCTAGTTCGGCCTTAACTTCCGTTTTCCACGAGGCACGTAGTTGATAGGTTTGCAATTGCGGAAAATATGTTTCGATCTCGCTCAACCATAAAGCCCAACGTGTTCGAACGCTAGTAATTAAATCGCTGGCTTGCTGCAGACGATCGCCGAACAATTCTGCGCTAGGGATTGTAAATTCATCCTCTTCTTTGCCTAAGGGTAAATTTTCTTTTTTTATAAAGTGCTCTAAAGCATCAAGTAATTGCAGTTTATTTTTGAGCGAAAGCTCGATATTTAGACGCTCAATACCATCGGTATATTCGCCCATACGCGGCAGGGGAATTACCACATCCTCATTAATCTTGAACGCATTGGTATGGCGCGCAATAGCTGCAGTACGGGCGCGATCAAGCCAAAACTTTTTCCGGGCCTCAGGGCTAACCGCAATAAACCCTTCGCCTACTCGTAAATTAGCCATACGCACGACTTCACTAGTAGCGGCAGCCACTGCAACTTCATCATTACCCGCAATATCGCCGATTAAAACCATCTTTGGCAAGCCATGGCGTTTAGACTTTGTCGCGTAACCAACCGCTTTTAAATACCGATCATCGAGGTGTTCTAAGCCAGCCAAAATGGGTCCGCCCTGACGACTTAGCTGATCAATATAGGCTTTAATTTCAACAATACTAGGAATTGCTTCACGGGCAGGTCCAAAAAACTCTAGACAAACCGTCCGCATAAATCGGGGCATTTGATGCAGTATCCAGGTAGCGCTGGTAATTAAACCATCACAACCCTCTTTCTGGATGCCTGGTAGGCCCGCTAAAAACTTATCGGTTACATCTTTGCCCAGTCCGGTCTTACGAAACCGTTTACCAGCAACTTCTAGTATTTCACTGCGCAGAATTTTTTTGCCTGGAGCGTGAGCTCCATCTGACCAGGTCAGCTCAAACCGAGCTAACTCAACCTCATGAATTTTGCCCAGATTATGATCTAGGCGTGTCACTTCAAGCCAATTACCTTGTGGATCTACCATACGCCAGCTGGCTAAATTATCTAATGCTGTACCCCAGAGCACTGCCTTTTTTCCGCCAGCATTCATGGCAATATTACCGCCAATACAACTTGCGTCAGCGGAAGTTGGATCAACTGCAAATACCAAGCCAGCCTGCTCTGCTGCATCTGCTACTCGACGGGTGATTACTCCAGCACCAGTAAAGATAGTTGGGGTTGAAGTACTGAGCCCAGGTAAGTTTGCTGAATTAACTAAGCCAATTTGCTCTAACTTTTCAGTGTTGATAACTGCAGACATGGCATACAACGGTATTGCCCCGCCGGTATAGCCAGTGCCGCCCCCACGGGGAATAATGGTCAGGCCTAGTTCAATACACGCTTTGACTAAATTGGGAATTTCCGCTTCTGTATCGGGCTTGAGCACCACGAATGGGTATTCAACGCGCCAATCGGTAGCGTCGGTCACGTGTGCGACCCGCGAGATGCCATCAAAAGTAATATTGTCATTAGCTGTAAACCGACTAAATATTTTTTGTGCTTTTTTGCGCAGTAAGGCAACAGCAGTAAATTCAGCTTCAAAACGCTCAACTGCTCCCCGCGCTGCATTTAACAAAATATTAACTTGCGCGGCCGAATCGGTAGTCACGCGTTTTTCAACTTCGCCTAAGCGATGCCATAAGGCATCGATTAACATTTGCCGCCGTTTAGCGTTATCCAATAAATCATCTTGCAGAAACGGGTTGCGTTGTACAACCCAAATATCGCCCAACACTTCAAACAACATTCGGGCTGAGCGTCCCGTGCGCCGACTTGCGCGTAATTCTGTTAACGCCTGCCAAGCTGTCTCACCCAAAAGACGGATGACGACCTCCCGATCGGAAAACGAAGTGTAGTTATAGGGAATTTCGCGCAAACGGGGTAAATCCGTTTCAGCATCGAATAACTGATTAAGTCCGAGGGGAGCATTCATGGCACAGACTTTAATAAATGATTATTTTAATTGAGCAAGGGCCCATCCTGATATTATTTTGCGAAAAGTAGTAACCCCTTCCAAAATAAGGGCTTAAGACCCATCCGTGGTACGCTCATTAGATGGCAACCAACTACCTAAAAAAAATTCTCGCCGCCAAGGTCTATGATGTCGCTCGCGAAACTGAGCTCGATTTCGCACCCCAGCTATCGCAACGCCTAGGAAACCGAGTTTTACTGAAACGCGAAGATAACCAAAGCGTTTTTTCCTTTAAATTACGCGGGGCCTACAACAAAATGGCCCATTTACCCCCTGCTGCACTAAAACGGGGGGTGATTGCTGCTTCAGCTGGCAATCATGCCCAAGGCGTAGCTTTAGCTGCCGCCAAAATGAAATGCAAGGCCGTGATTGTGATGCCCATCACCACGCCAAAAGTTAAGATTGATGCCGTTAAAGCCCATGGTAAATCCTGGGTTGAATTGATTTTATATGGCGACTCATACAGCGACGCTTATGCTCATGCACAGTTGCTAGAAAAAAAACGTGGCCTTACTTTTGTTCATCCTTTTGATGATCCCGATGTGATTGCAGGTCAAGGCACAATTGCCCAAGAAATTTTTCAACAATACGAAGAGCCAATTGAGGCGATTTTTGTTGCCATTGGTGGCGGTGGCTTGATATCAGGAATCGGGGAATACACCAAGGCTGTGCGCCCAAAGACAAAAATTATCGGCGTACAGGCACAAGATTCAGATGCGATGAAACGCTCACTAAAAGCCGGCAAGCGCGTGGAATTAAAAGAGGTTGGCTTATTTTCGGATGGCACAGCTGTAAAACTCGTGGGTAAAGAAACATTTCGGATTTGCCAACGGGTAGTTGATGAGATAGTAACCGTTGATACCGATGAAATTTGCGCTGCGATTAACGATGTATTTAGTGATACCCGGAGCATTCTTGAGCCTGCAGGCGCCTTAGCAATTGCAGGTTTAAAAAAATATATCGTGCAAAATAAAATTAAAAAGAAAACGTTTGTTGCAATTGCCTGCGGCGCAAATATGAACTTTAGTCGCTTACGTTTTGTCGCTGAACGCGCTGATGTTGGTGAATTTCGCGAAGCGGTTTTTGCTGTGACTATTCCCGAAGAACGTGGCTCATTTAAGCGTTTTTGTGAACTTCTAGGCAAGCGTAATGTAACGGAATTTAATTACCGCATTGCTGATCAAAGTGAGGCCCACCTATTTGTAGGTATTTCTACTATCAAGGCGCAGGATAGTACGGCGATTGCTAAGCATTTTAATCAAGCTGGTTTTGCCACCATTGATCTTACCCATGATGAGTTAGCGAAGTCACACTTGCGTCATATGGTCGGCGGGCATTCACCCTTAGCCAAAGATGAGCTACTGTACCGCTTTGAATTTCCAGAAAGGCCAGGTGCGCTAATGCGTTTTTTAACCAGTATGGCGCCCAACTGGAATATTAGTTTGTTTCATTACCGCAATCATGGAGCTGACTATGGCCGTATTTTAGTCGGCATTCAAGTACCAAAAACAGATCAAAAAGCATTCCAAGACTTTCTCACCACGCTGGGATATCCCCATTGGAACGAAAGTAAAAATCCCGCGTATCAACTCTTTTTAAAATAAGATGGCCTACAGTCTCTCCGGAAAATTAGTCGTGGCCATTTCATCGCGCGCCTTGTTTGACTTTGAGGAAGAAAATAATCTGTTTGAGTCCACCGATGACAGCGCTTATATGAAGCTGCAACTGGAAAGGCTGTCGATTCCTGCGCGTACTGGAGTCGCTTTTCCCTTAGTAAAAAAATTATTGGCCTTTAATTCAGGTGATGAACAACGGGTAGAGGTTGTTATCCTGTCGCGCAATGATCCCGTTAGTGGTTTACGGGTATTCCGTTCAGCAGCCCACCATGGCTTACATTTAGAGCGCGGGGTTTTCACCCGTGGCCGCCCACCTTATCATTACTTACGCTCACTGCATGCCAATTTATTTTTATCTGCCAACGAAGATGATGTTCGGGCTACGATTGATGCGGGCTTTCCAGCGGCTCGAGTCTATCCAGAATCCAATACCAGCGCTGAATCTCATCCCGATGAAATTCGTATCGCCTTTGACGGCGATGCCGTTTTATTTTCCGATGAAGCCGAACAAGTATTTCAGAATAAAGGCTTAGAGGCTTTTGTTGATCATGAAAGTAAAAAAGTTTCCGTACCTTTACCACCCGGCCCTTTTAAGCCATTGTTAGAAGCGCTTCATCGCCTGCAAAATCAATCCAGTGAGCACGGCATGCGCATTCGCACCGCCTTGGTTACCGCGCGCTCGGCGCCAGCGCATGAACGAGCCATTCGTACGCTGATGGATTGGGGTATTGAAGTTGATGAGGCTATGTTTCTAGGTGGCCTGTCGAAAAGTGATTTTTTACGCGAATTTGAACCTGATTTCTTTTTTGACGACCAAACCGGCCATTGTCAAGCTGCTGCTTCAGTTGCGCCAACTGGGCATGTAGTCTCGGGTATTGCGAATCGCCAAAAATAGAAACTGACAAGTAATGGCGCGCTGGCACACTCGCTTTGACAGTAATATATTCAAGACAATCTGGATTCTCTTAGGATTATTTCTTCTTTATAAATGCCTCCACCCAGCTATAGATGGAGATGGTGTAGACCGATTTAATGATCTACTAGCATTGATCAACGGGCAATCTCCAACGAGTAAGTTTTCTACCATTCATGCCATCTTCTCTAGCCCACTTTATTGGGTAGGCTCTTTTTTTGAAAAAGCCAAACTAACTATCGCTTGGTTCAATCCGCTTATTTTTTGCCTACTTTTATTATTTCTAGTACGCGAAATGCCAAATTGCACAATGCAATTTTTTGTCGCCATTTTCATGCTCGCTGCCTCAATGTTCCCGAATCACATCATGACTTATTATGGTGAAACACTGACGGCTTGTGCGATTACCTTAGGAGTCATAGCGCTCCTCAAAGAGCGGCTTTTTTTAGCCGTGATTTTATTGAGCATTGGTGTAGTACAAACGCCAGCGACACTACCTGCACTTGTTTTAACGCTCATTTTTTTAGCCTTAAAGTTACGCAAACCACTTTACCTCCTCATCCTCCTGATGCCAACTAGCGCCATCATGCTCGAACACTATTTCAAGTTTGGCGCAATCTTTGCTTCCCCCTACTTAGTGGCCGATCAAGGCACTGTCACTATATTGCCCTATTCTGGTAAAGCTGGTTTTAGTTACCCTTTTATTTTGGGATTCATTTCAATTCTGTTTTCTTTTGGCAAGGGCTTACTATTTTTTATTCCAGCACTTTTTCTGCGGCCATTTTTTAAACCACGCACAAGCGCCGAACAGAAATTATTTTTACTCATCGATGCCCTCTTAGTTTTTGTTTTTGGCATGGTATTAATCTACGCTAATTGGTGGTCTTGGTATGGTGGTTTTTTTTGGGGGCCGCGGTTTTTTTTGCTGGCCTGCGTCCCGGCCTCTCTGCTCTTGGCTTATGGAGTTTGTTTGGCTGACCTATCTTTCAAAGCTCGCTTAGTGCTGCTAGCATCGATATTGTGGAGTCTTTGGGTTTGTATCCAAGGTTTTCTATTTAGTGTGCGAGACCTTGAAAGTTGTTTAGAAAATAATGCTGCTTTACAATTTTTGTGTTGGTACACACCAGAATTTAGCCCCCTGTTCAGACAATGGATTGTCGGTTTTCCTAAAATTAACTACTATCAAACGCTGTATATTATCTGGGGTGCAATTTCGGTTTTATTCAGCGTCTGGCGGATCTTTTTTATTCCCAAAAAGAGCAATCAAATGGCTCTGAACAAAAATTAACCGTCTTACTACTTATTCTTTTTATCTATATGGCTGTAATTAAATCAATAACTCAACTTGGGCGGCAAACGGCTTACCCTACTCGCTATGATACTAGCTTGTTATTTCCGATTGATCGCGCAGGACAGCGTGCTAATTTGTTAAAGCCTAACCAGAATACTCTGCCATTTTATGGTGTTGATATTTGGAATGCGTATGAATTAAGCTGGCTGAATGCCAAAGGAAAACCACAAATAGCTTTAGCTGAATTTATTATTCCAGCAGATTCACCCAAGATGATTGAATCAAAATCATTCAAGCTTTATTTAAATAGCGTTAATAATGAGCGCTTTAACTCTGTAGACGAGTTATGTTTGCAACTTAAAGCTGACTTATCACTAGTAACGGAAGCAACTGTTCTAGTTCGGATCATTAAACCTGAAGAAGCAGCTACTCAAGGCATTCATGAGCTAAAGGGTGATTTACTAGATCGCCTCGATCTCGAAGTTGACCCTTCACTAGCTGCTGATGCAGCTCTACTTAGCGCTGATATCACTGCGGCGCCCATTGAACAATGCTTGGTCTCTCATCTTCTCAAATCAAACTGCCCAGTGACTGGCCAGCCAGACTGGGCTAGTATTCAAATTCGGTATTTTGGTAGGCCGATAAACGAAGCAGGTTTACTGCGCTACCTCATTGGCTTTCGCCAGTTAGGTGAGTTTCACGAGGATTGTGTAGAAACTATTTTTTGTGCGATTAAGGCGCGCTGTGCGCCAGAAAAATTAGCTGTTTTTGCGCGCTATACGCGCCGTGGTGGACTTGACATTAATCCATTTCGCGCTGATTACAATGCTGCCTGGCCAGCCAACATTCGGCATGCCAGGCAGTAATATCCCTATTTAAAATGGAATGTCGTCGTCCATCGCGCCAAGCGCTCCTGCCGAGGCTGCCGGGGTAGCGCCTGCATCACTAGACTTAGAGCGGGGTGCATTATCACCGCTATCCCCACTCGCACCGGACATCTTAGAGCCAAGCATTTGCATGGTTTCAGCCCGAATTTCAGTGGAGTACTTTTCTTGACCACTTTGATCAGTCCATTTACGTGTGCGAAGACTACCTTCGACATACACTTGCGAACCTTTTTTTAAATACTGACCCGCAATCTCAGCTAACTTACCGAAAAAAGCCACCCGATGCCATTCGGTAGTTTCTTTCATTTCACCGGTTTGTTTATCTTTGTAGCGATCTGAAGTTGCTACTGAAATATTTGTTACAGCGTCGCCACTAGGTAAGTAACGTGTTTCTGGATCGCGCCCAACGTTACCCACGATGATGACTTTATTTACCGAAGCCATGTTGTCTCCCGAAGAAAATGAATTTATAAAAATACAGCTTAATGAACATCAATGTATACCGCTACGGCAATCGTAAAACCAGCAAATGTCTGCTTAAGAACTGGATGGGACTGAGCCTAGAGGCGACTTTTTAAGTTTCGCAGGCGGCTCTTGCATCGACCATGCAATTATAAGCCAGCCGATTAAGAGCGCTCCACCCAAAATAAAAACAGCATGCTCACCATGGTGTTCGGTAATCCATCCACCAATGGCAGCACCAGCAAATAAACCAATCGACTGGGTTGTGTTGTATATCCCCAAGGCCGCTCCTTTTGATTCTTTCGCCCACCGAGATACTAACGCCGGCTGTAGTGCTTCAAGCAAATTAAAACCAACAAAATAAGTCAGCAAAGCGAGCGCAATCATTAAGACGGTTACAGCCTCAATAAAGATAAATTGTGAGATCAGCAAGAAACCAATGCTGAGCAAGACTGAAATGCGTAAACACTGTTTCTTTTCTCCATAAATCAATAAAGGCGCGATTAAGATGAAAGAAATTAGTACTACTGGCAAATACACCACCCAGTGATCAGCTAAAGGAAAGCCGGCTTGCACTAAGAGGCGGGGGACAACAAAAAACATGGCCACCTGAGTCGCATTGAGAATAAATACGCCGACGTTGAGTCGTGCTAATTCAGGTCGCAGAAAAATTTGTATCAAGGACACTGGTTGAGAAGGCGGCTTGATGGGGGTACTTGGTACGACAAAGATGGCTGCCAAAATAGCGATAAAACCCATTACTGCCAGGAGCATAAACATGCCATTTAAATTGATAAGGCGATAAATGGGTGCCGCAATGACGAGCGATAATGCAAAGGATAAAGCGATGCTGCCCCCCACGATCGCCATAGCTACGGTTCTCACTTGCTCACGGGTAAGGTCGGCCACCCATGCGGAAATGGCCGCTGAAATGGCGCCAGCGCCCATAATGCCGCGGCCAATTCCAATCCAAAGTAAATCATCATGACTTGAAGCAATGATTGCCCCAATGACAAATAAGCCTAAACCCCAAACTACCACCGGCTTACGTCCAATACGGTCGGATAAAGCACCCAAGGGAATGTGAAAAAAAGCCTGGACAATATTAAACATGCCTAAAGAAAGACCGACCCAAAAGGCGTGCTCTCCCCCCGGTAAATCGCGGGCATGAAGGCTAAAGACCGGCAAGATTAGGAATAGGCCCAGCATCCGCAGGCCAAAAATGCCTGCTAAAGCGAGAGTGGAGCGAAGTTCTGAAGGATTCATGAGAAAGAGCTATATTAACAAGTTACGCTAAAAAAACATGAATACTGAAATCAAGATCCGCGGCGCCCGCACCCATAACCTCAAAAATATCAACCTTGATATACCAAGAGAAAAACTGGTAGTACTTACCGGCTTATCTGGCTCAGGCAAGAGCTCGCTTGCATTTGATACCCTGTACGCAGAAGGTCAGCGCCGTTATGTCGAGTCGCTATCGGCCTATGCGCGGCAATTTTTACAACTGATGGAAAAGCCCGATGTTGACGTAATTGAGGGCTTATCACCAGCAATTTCGATTGAACAAAAAGCCACTAGCCACAACCCGCGCTCTACTGTGGGTACCGTAACTGAAATTCATGATTATCTCCGCCTCTTGTTTGCGCGTGCTGGCACGCCCCACTGTCCTGATCACAATTTAGCACTTGCCGCACAAAGTGTTTCGCAAATGGTTGATACCGTATTAGCCATGCCGGAAGACACTAAGTTAATGATTTTGGCACCAGTTGTGAGTGAGCGCAAAGGTGAATTTGTTGATCTATTCCAAGATTTACAGGCCCAAGGCTTTGTGCGCTTTCGGGTACGCTCTGGCGGTGGCACCACGAATACGGCAAAAGCAGAAATTTTTGAAGTTGATTTGCTGCCTAAGTTAAAAAAGAATGACAAACATTCAATTGAAGTGGTAGTCGATCGGATTAAAGTTCGCCCCGATATTCAGCAACGTCTAGCAGAATCTTTTGAAACGGCCTTGCGCTTAGCTGATGGTAAAGCAATGGTCGTGAATATGGATACGGGTGAATCAACTATCTTTTCTAGTAAATTTGCCTGCCCAATTTGCTCATACTCACTACAAGAATTAGAGCCGCGTTTATTCTCATTTAATAATCCCATGGGAGCATGCCCCACTTGTGACGGTCTGGGACATATTTCGTTTTTTGATCCCAAAAGAATTGTGGCGCATCCCGATTTATCGCTGGCAT
>Ga0209086_10000183_pt1 | contig 55190 bp, 47 predicted proteins | sample M_130207_XF_Meta_FD_187312 | JGI IMG/M metagenome (GOLD analysis project Ga0209086, IMG submission 187312) | Freshwater microbial communities from Lake Montjoie, Canada to study carbon cycling - M_130207_XF_MetaG (SPAdes) (version 2) | ecosystem: Environmental > Aquatic > Freshwater > Lake... | reverse complement strand
TAAGGATGCGCGGCAGTTGCTTGGCCCGCAGGTGCAGATTCTCAACCTGCGCAAGAACACGTATCTCGACGAAGCCGCGCTGCTGGCCGATTGGGGCGTGAGGCCCGATCAGGTCGTGGACTTCCAAGCGCTGGTTGGCGACGCGGTCGATAACGTGCCGGGAGTGCCGCTCGTCGGGCCGAAGAAAGCGTCGGCGTTGCTCAAGGATTTTGAGACGCTCGAAGGAGTCCTCGCCAACGCGGACAAGGCTCCCGGCGCGAAGCTCAAGGAGAACCTCAAGGTCTTCGCCGATCAGGCGCGACTCAGTCAGACACTGGTTCGTTTGAATCAAGAACTCGAACTGAACTTTGATTGGGAGGCGAGCCGGAATCCTCAACCCGATGTTCCGGCGTTGCAGGCGCTCTTTCGCAGGTTTGGCTTCGGGCGGTTGATCAACGATGTGAACCAGTTCGCGCCGAAAGGGACGACGTTCCGTGAAGCCGCGCCGTCTGCGAGTGGCACGTCGTCCGTTGCCGCTCCGTCGAGTCTCGCAACAAAATCGAAGTCGCGCCCGGCGGGACGGTCGTTGTTTGGGGATGAGGATGATGAGTTGGATGCGGGTCTTGAGCTTCCTGTCCCCTCGCCCCCGTCTTCGGGGGAGAGGGCTAGGGTGAGGGGGCCGAGCGGTGGGCAAGCTCTCGATGAAGCTCCTCCCTTCGATGCGGACCCTCGCGACATGACTTCGGAGTCGTCTCGCGTTGGGTTGCCGCTCGACTCCGAAGCTCCCCTCACCCTAGCCCTCTCCCCACAGAGCCGGGGCGAGGGGACAGGAGTTAAGACCGACGTGCCGTCGCCCGACTCATCGTCTTCGGTCACAGCGCAGCCCGTCGTTCCCGCGATCACTCGTCGTTGGGAAGTGATCGACACGCTTGAAGCTCTCGCCGCGTTTGTTGAGCGGCTCGCGCAGCAGCCTCGTTTTTGTCTCGACCTCGAAACGACGGGGCTGGACCCGCGCTCGTCGCGCATCGTTGGATGGGCGTTCTGTTGGGAGCCGGGGTTGGCGTATTACCTGCCGACGCGCGGGCCGCTCGGCAGCACGTTGCTCAACGAAGCGGCCGTGATCGCGGCGCTGAAGCCGGTGTTGGAGAACCCGTCGCTGCGGCTGGTCAATCAGAACATCAAGTTCGATCTGATGTTCCTCGAAGCGAACGGCATCTCGGTCCGGCCCGAGTCAATTGATGTCGATCCGATGGTCGGTGACTACTTGCTCGACGCGGGGGCGCGTTCGCACAGTCTCGACACGCTGATTCAAAAGTATCTCGGGACGACCGGCATCCCGATCAGCGATTTGATCGGCAGCGGGAAGAAACAGAAGAACATGGCCGATGTGCCGATCGACTTGATCGCCGAGTACGCGACCGAGGACGCGGACTTCACGCTGCGGCTGGCCGATCTCATCACCGAGCAACTCCGCACGCAGGGCCTGTGGGATTTGTATTGGGACTTGGAACGACCGCTCATCCCGCTGTTGGCCGAGATGGAGCAGACCGGCATTCGAGTCGATGCCGACGAATTGAATCGCCAGTCGGTGGACCTGACTCTGCGGCTGGGCCAACTGATGGGCGAGATTCACGGAGCAGCGGGGCGCGTGTTCAATATTGACTCGCCCAAGCAGCTTCAAGTCGTGCTGTTTGACGAACTGAAGTTGCCGATCAAACGGAAGACCAAGACGGGGGCGAGCACCGATCAAGAGGTTCTCGAAGAGTTGGCTCCGCTCCATCCGCTTCCGGCGAAGATCATCGAGCATCGTCATCTGACGAAGTTGAAGGGGACGTATCTCGACGCACTGCCGCTGCTGGTTCACGCGACGACCGGCCGCATTCACACGTCGTTCAACCAAGTCGTCGCGGCGACCGGGCGACTCAGTTCGAGCGATCCCAACTTGCAAAACATTCCAATCCGTACGCCCGAAGGAGAACGGATCCGCCGCGCGTTCATTCCGGCCGACACGACGTGGAAGCTGCTCTGCGCCGACTACTCGCAGATCGAGTTGCGAGTCCTCGCGCACTTCAGTCAGGACCAAGAGCTGATCGCGGCGTTCGCGCAGGGGGTCGACATTCACACGGCGGTTGCGTCACAAGTCTTCAGTGTCGATCGCGACGCGGTCACCAGCGACCAACGTCGTATGGCGAAGGCGGTCAACTTTGGCGTCATCTATGGGCAGAGTCCGTTCGGTCTCGCCGCCGCACTCGGCATTCCGCAGGACGAGGCGGCGACGTTCATCAACGGCTACTTCGAGAAGTATTCGGGCGTGACGCAGTTCATCGACGCGACGCTGACTGAGGTCCAGCGCGCTGGCCGCGCGACGACGATCCTCGGCCGCCGCCGCCCGATCGAAGGGATTCGAGCCGTCCGCACCGGCAACCTCAACATGCCCGAACGGACGGCAGTCAACACGGTGATTCAAGGCTCCGCCGCAGACCTCATCAAGATGGCGATGCTCGCGGTGAGGAAGCGACTGCGCGACGAAAACCATCCCGGCCGGATGCTCCTCCAAATCCACGACGAACTGGTGCTGGAAGCTCCCGAATCCGACATCGCCTCGCTGATCGAACTCGTCCGCCACGAGATGCAGCACGCGATGGAACTGTCGGTCCCGCTCGTTGTTGATGTCTCGGTCGGAGATAACTGGCTGGAGACGCATTCAGTCAAATGATGTCGCCACACCCACCCGCCGCGTGAGCAAGGTCTTCGTTCCTTTCTCTGCTTCTTGCCTCGCCATTCATTCGCGCTCACCTCAATTCTCGCGACACTGATCCGCGCGAATTGAGGTGAGCGCGAATGCAGAGTGTCAGCAGTCTGTGTCGAACTCCACGGTGACAAATCATGCTCATTCGATCGCGCGTGGTGAGAGGTTGTCGGCGAAAGGTGCGAGGGATCGGTGCCTGTTCGTTGGTGGTCTGTTGTGGCTTGCTCGTCGTCGTCGCGATGTTGTGTGATCCCCAACCGGCAGCGAGTGATGAGCCAGTCAACACGATCGCAGCAAGCTGGCCGCAGTGGCGCGGAGCGACACACGATGCGATCTCGGTTGAGGCGGGGTTGGCCGAGTCTTGGCCTGACTCCGGTCCGCCGGTGTTGTGGACCAAGGAGATTGGCAAGGGCTATTCGAGCTTCATCGCGGTTGGCGATCGCGTTTGGACACAGACTCAAACGCTGTACGAGCAGGCGGTGGTGTGCCTCGACGCGGCGACCGGTGAGACGGTCTGGTCGCAAAAATATGGCTGGCCTTACGACGGCGGCGGCCTTTATCCGGGACCGCGTGCGACACCGACGTGGCATGACGGCCGCATCTACTATGCGGCACCCGAGGGGACGATTGGGTGCCTTGATGCGACGACCGGCCGCGCCGTTTGGGAGTCGAATCCTAAAAAAACATTTCACGGACGCGGGACCGATTTTGGCTGTGCGGCCTCGCCACTGGTCGTCGATGGCAAGGTGATCGTCCCTGTCGGGGGACTCGATGCGAGCGTCGTCGCGCTCGATGCGAAGGATGGGGCGCTCGTCTGGAAGTCGGGGGCGATGCCCGCCAGCTATGCGTCGCCACTGCCGATCACGCTGAACGGGCGACCGCGTGTTGTGGCCTTCTTGGAGAACTCGCTCGCCCTGATCGACCTCGCGAGCGGACGCCTCTTGTGGGAGGACGAGTTCTCGCACAGCTACGACGAACACTCGGCGGCTCCGCTGTATCGCGAACCGCTGCTGATGACGGCCGGGCCGTTTCGTAGCGGGGCGAAGTGCTATCGGCTCGTGGAAGAAGAGGGTGCGGCGCTGAAGCCGATCACCGTGTGGGAGACGCCCAAGTTCTCGAACGATGTCGCGTCGAGTGTGCTCGTTGAGGGATTCGTTTACGGGTTCGATCTGAAGGACGCACAGTCGCGACTCAACCGGCCGTCGCGCGGTGAGTTTCGGTGCCTGAACTTCGAGACCGGTCAGATTGCGTGGTCCACCGACCGGGTCGGTCACGCGAGTGTCATCGTCGCCGACGGCAAACTGATCCTGTTCAACGACAAGGGCGAAGTGATCCTCGCTCGCGTCAACTCGCAGCAGTACGAAGAGCTGGCGCGCGTGACGGTCTTTCAGGACGAACTGAGTTGGTCGGCGGCAGCGTTCTGTCACGGCAGGCTGTTCCTGCGGACACCGACTCGCGCCGCGTGCCTGTATCTCGGTACTGAACCGCTCGCGCCGAAGATTGAGACCACGTTGGTGACGGACATCCCTCACGTCCGCTCGTTCGATCCAACACCGCTGCTCGGCGGAGAGCGCGAGTTCCCGGCGACGGTTCCCGAATGGACCGAGCTGCACGCGTGGTGGCTATGGAGTCTGGCGGGATTATTGTTGGCGACGATCTGCGCGATGGTGGTCCAGTGTTTGAGCTGGGGCCTGCGCGTTCGTAGGCTGGACCCCTTGGTCCGGCCGAGCGAAATGGGGCAATCCAACGATGGCAATCCGTTGGTGACTCGTCCGGACCAAGGGGGCCGGACTACGGTGCCGCGCTTCGTCTTCTGGGCGGTGGCGATTCTCATCGGAGCCATCGGCAGCCCGTTGCTCAATCAGCGTCCGGGGGCACAGCAGCGCGATGATTATGTCTTTCTGTGGCCGCTCGTGTTGTGGGCCGCTTTGCAACTGACGCTGCTCGCGGTGACGTGGGCCGAGTCCCAGCCTCAACCCGCGCGGCGCAGGGCACGCTGGGGATCGAGGCTGGCGGGACTGAGTCTGCTCGCCACGAGCGGCCTCTACTTTCATCTGTGCCGAAGACTCGGGCTGTCGATCGAGTGGGGCTTTCTTGCCGGCTTTCTCCCCGCCTTCCCCGTGGCGGCCCTCTGTGCGCGAGGGCTACTCGCGCGCCATCGGTTCGCGTTGGTGACGGACCTTCTCTGCGCGGCCGTTTCGTTCTCAACTTACTTCTGGTCGTGCGGCCTGTTCCTCAAGTGGTGGCTGCAAGTCGGAAGCTGAATTGTGAGCCACACAAAAAAAGAACCGGGGGCGTTGATCCCCGGTTCCTAATGGCTGTCGTGTTTGAGTCACCGCGAACAGCGAAGGGTCATCTCTCGCGGGTGACTGGGACGGCTCGACTGATTGGGGTCACTTTGGAGGAGCTTTGAATGCCCCTTCCAGTACGACGACTTTTTGTTCGCCGAGAACCTTACAGATATCGCCCTCGCGCGCTTCGGGGAACGTCGGAGTCATTAGCACGCCATTACCATCGGCGTTCAGCTTGATCGTGCCGACTGCCACATTGTTCGTGCCTCGTGTGAAGCCGACTCCCACGGTCTTGCCTGCCAATGCCTTCAGCCCGCCAACTTCAACTCGCAGCCCTTTCTTCCCTTCCAAATTCAACGCGATAATCGCCGTTCCCATTCCAACCTTGCCAGCCAGTTTGGCTCCCAAGAGCGGCTTGGGTGGCGTGACCGTCGCCGCCGAAACTCCCGCGTGGGGAATGGCTATCACAGCCGCAGCCACCAACAGTAATGCACCGCACATCGATCGCCGACTCAACATTACTCTCTCCTCCGTTTTGGCCCGTCACTCAACTTGAAACTTGGCTCGCGCCACCATGACACGAACCTGTACCCATTTGCTGTCAATTTACGTTCGAATCCCGTTCGGGAGTCTCCGGCTCTGTTCCTGCGATGCGGGCTGCGTTTCAGTACAGAACGAGGCTTTTGCCGGGGCTCCGTTTCGGAATCGACAACCGACTGAGTTGATTCCCTGCAACGTTGGTCATTTGCCATAAGAATCCATCGGGATTGGATCGTCGTTCTCTTTGGCGTGCCCACTAAACTCGCTTGGACTGAAAAGGTTTCGCAGTCCGTCGCCGAATTTCTCATGCTGTCAGAATTGTCAGTTTGAGAAGTGAGAATCGGGTGGATGTCAGGCTTGCCACAATCGGGCGGCGCGAATGCTGAAGCGGTGAGTCGATGCGTTTCGCAGCCACCCCGAGGGAGACCGCAGTCGTCAACGCGTCGTTTCAAATAGAATCCAGTCGGGGATTCGAGACTCAGACGCCGCACGTGTCCGGAAAGAAAGTTGAAACAGCCCACTTGACTACCGCTGCAGCTCCGTCTACTGTACTACATGCCTAGTACAGGAGTGTGATTCATGTTCTTCCGCATTGACCCCGACAACGGCGTGGCGATTTACGACCAGATTGGGCGGCAGGTGAAGTACGCCGTCGCCAAAGAGGCGCTGCGCCCGGGTGATCTCGTTCCGTCGGTTCGTGAGTTGGCGGTGACATTGGCCGTGAATCCAAACACTGTTGCCAAAGCCTACCGTGATTTGCAGAACGATGGGGTGCTGGAGACGCTTCGCGGCGAGGGGCTCCGCGTCTCGAAGGCTGCTGCCGAACGGTGTCGAAAGTCACGGCAGAAACTTCTCGCCGAACGGATGCAGGGAGTCATCATGGAGGCTCAGCAAAGTGGCCTTACCGAAGAAGAGTTCTTCAAACTGGTGGATGAAGTTTGGGAAACGTCGTTGAAAACCAAAGCAGTTGAGAAACGGAGTATTCCGGAGCCTTCTTGAATCGAGCTTTACAGTAAGGCTGGGCAAGGTCGTCTCGAACTGTGGGAGGAACATCCCGTGGATTCTGAGCAAAAAACTGATGCCATCAAACCCGAGTACGCTGCTGCACTGAGATTGACTCTGATTCAGCAACTTCCAGCGTTCGTACTCAGTGCCTTGATGTTGGACTCCGGTCGCACGTTGAGGCTGTGCATGATCGCCATTCTTGGCTTCTGGTTGTTCGCGATGCTTTGTTTGGCGCGGGGGCATCGCAAGTCGGACCCCGTCGGTCTGATGTTCCTGCGGTGGGGATTCTTTCCGCTGCTCGTCGTGTTGGGTGTGTTGAACGAATATATCGGTCCCTCATTTCATCGATAGCCCGGAGAATTCACGGCTCCCTCATGCAGAAGACGCAGTGCCGCGCAGTAACCCGTAGCGTAAGTGAGGGCGAACTGTCACGACGCCCTTGCTGACGCTGCGGGTTACTTGAGAGTCGTCAATAGTGCGGGATAGAAGGCACGGACATGGACAGCGTCTTCGAGTTTCAAAGCATTACTAAACGATTCAAGCAGCACGTGGCTCTCGACAACGTGTCGATGCGGGGCGGGCGGGGGCAGGTGATCGCGCTGCTCGGTGAGAACGGGGCGGGGAAGACGACCGCGATCAAGATTCTGTTGGGGCTGCTCGCTCCCGACGGCGGGGCTTCGCGCGTGATGGGTCTCGATAGCCAGACACACGGGGCCGAGATTCGGCGTCGCGTGGGCTACATGCCCGACCGGCCCGCCCTCTACGAATGGATGACCGTCCGTGAGATCGGCTGGTTCGCGGCGGGGTTCTATCCGCTCGGGTTTCAGCAGCGGTACGAAGATCTCGTGCAGCGGTTTGGGTTGGACGAAAAACCGATCAAGTCGTTGTCGAAGGGGATGCAGGGGAAGGTGTCGTTGTCGCTGGCGATGGCTCACGAACCGGACCTGCTCGTGCTGGATGAGCCAACGTCGGGCCTTGACCCGCTGGTGCGGCGCGAGTTCCTCGAAAGCATGATCGAGATCGCGGCGGAAGGCCGCACGGTCCTGCTCTCCAGCCATCAGATTGCCGAGGTCGAGCGGGTCGCTGACATCGTCGCCGTGCTGCGTGGCGGTAAGTTGATCCTGTGCGAGCCGCTCGATGTCCTTAAAGACCGCGTGAGCGAAGTGATCGTCACGCTGGCCGACATCGAGACCGCTCCACCGGAACTCGCCGCGCCCGCGCTGCTGCTCCGCGCACAACGGCATGACCGCGTCTGGCGGCTGATGGTACGAGACCTCGACGACGCGGGCCGACTCACGCTGAACTCCGATCCGAATCACCTGCACGTCGAAGAGAAGCGACTGTCGCTCGAAGAGATTTTTGTGGCGTGCATGATCACGAAGGCGGATGGGTTTGATCCGACAACGATCGGTTTGACTCCTCGCGTCGATGCGCTGGCGACCGCGAAAAAGTGAAGGAGCGTTAGCTCCGTGAACGGCCATCCGAGCGGGGCGGCGTCAGCCCCCCGGTTCTTGGGCGTCAGCCCGCTTTCTAAGAACCGAGGGGCTAACGCCGCCCCGCTCGGAAGGCATGGAAGAGGGCTGACGCCCAAGACAAGGCGGGCATGTCGCGCGAGTGACGATGCACGCCACCTGAATGCCCCCCATCCGTCAGCAAAGCGAGGTGTCCGATGACCACTGCTCCCGCCACCGCCTCTCAATCGTCGCTCGATGTTCGTCCGTTCGGTCGGATGTTCTGGAAGGAGTACCGCCAGCAGAGAACGCTGTGGGTCGGCGTGTTGGTCTCAGGAATCTGCTTGCAGTTGATCGCGCGCATCGTGATGAGCGTGACTCCGTTTCCGGAGATTCAGTCCTCGCAGGCGATCCTCTTCCTCTACATCATCCCGTTGTACTTGGTCCCCTTCTTCCTGATCGCGTCCACTGCGATGTTGTTTGCTTTGGAGCGGGAAGAGCGGACGAGTGACTGGCTGCTGAATCTCGCTGCGCCGCCGTGGCCGACGCTGCTGGCGAAGTCTGGCTGCGCGATTGCCGGAGCGGTGTCGCTGCTGCTGGTGATGTGGCTGTGGGCGGCGCTGCTGTCGGTCGGTTCGGGGTTTGAACTCAAGAGTTCTATGAACACCGGCGCGTCGTTGGTTTGGGCCGCAGTGGGAATGCTCGGAGTTCTTTCGCTGGTCGGGGCGGGATTTCTGTTGTGGGGCACGCTCGGTTCCTTGACGAGTCGCCGCGTGGTGACCGCCGTGCCCACGGCGCTGGTGTGGTGGATGGCGATCTATCTCGTGCCAATGGTGACGGTGATTTATTTGAGCTGGCTTCGGTACGGAAGGATGCCTCACGTAGAAATCTATCTTCAATCGCTCTTTCCCGGCTTTGTTGCCGTTTGCTTTCTGGGGACCGCAGCTTTGAATGTCTGCCTCGGGTTGAGGTGGTGTCGCGGGCAGTACTTTGATGCCTCGTGGCTGGAAGAACTCAACGACCGGTTGACGGCGATGCTGCCTTGGAAGCGAGGACGATCCTCGCGCGTGCCGGTTGCTATTGAGAGTGAGCACTCGGGCTGGCGGACTTGGCAGCGATTGGTTTGGCAAGAACGGCACCGCGAGTCGTTGCATACCGGGCTGCTGGTGATCGTCTGTGCGACGAGTCTCTTGCTGGCGCTGTACAGCCTCGCGGATGGTGATGGAGCAATCACGTTTGCAGTGATTCCGTTGATTGTCGCCCTGCCGCTGGTGATGGGAGTCCTTGGTTTTCGCTTCGATGCGGGAGGCCAACAGTTACGGTTCCTCGCCAATCGCGGCACGTCTTCCACGATGATCTGGCTGGCCAAGCAGGTCGTCTGGTTGCCGAGGGCCTGCTGGATTCCCGCCGTCTGCTGGGCCGTGGCGTGTCTCGCGGAATGGGCCTTCATTCCGTGGAGCGGTTCACAATTTGAGAATCAACACAACACTGATGGACTGAGGCATCCACTGTGTGGAGTCACACTCTTTCAACGCGAACATTTCTTCGACGTGATGTGGTTCGTCTTGATGAGCTACGCAGTGGGGCAGGCCGCCGCGATGTTGATTCGGCGGATGATCCTCGCCGTGGGGGCGGGCTTGATGGCGACCATTCTGCTCATTTGGTGGCAGGTGCTTGTGGTCAATATTTCGCTGCCGCGCTGGTGGGCGGTGGGGGGCATCGCCGTTTGGTTTTTGTGTCTCACTGGCTGGTACTCGCGACATTGGCTGCTCGAGCGCCGAGACGGGTCGGTGCTGAAGCGACTCGCGGTGGGGCTGGCTCTGCCACCGCTGCTGTTGTTGTTCGGGGTGGCCCTGTACCGGTGGCTGGAGATTCCGGGACTCGGCCCGTCATCGCCGACGTTGATGGCTCTGCTGTACCCGCGCGAGACCGAACGGCGTGAGTCGATCGTGGGTTCGGACATCTCACACGATCTGAGACCGATTCGAGCGGCGGTCAACGCGGTTACGCAACCCACATCGGCAGAGAGCCTCGCGGTACGAGATCGCCTCGTCAGCGTGAACCGCAGCTATCAGTTGGTCTCGCAAATACGGTCGTCTCCCGAGTTCGCGGCCAAGTTGGCCAAGGACGAAAAACCTGATGAGATTGAACGGGCGGTGAGCGAGCGGTTCTGGTCGGTCAACGAGCGGGCGTTGGCGACGATCGTGGGAGTGCTCTCCGTTGAACTGCCCGCGACGTATCGGACTCAGCGGACCGCGATGCCCTATGAGGATGCGACTCCGAATCCGCAACTGCTGCTCGATGCCATTCAGCTCGGTAAGTGGCAGCGTGGTGCTGAAGAAATGTTGCGTTACCACATGGCCGGTCTTCGGCTGACGCGGTGTTTCGCGAGTCAAGCCGAAGTCTGGAATTGGGTCCGTGGGCGAGAGTTCCAAGCCGAGTATTTGCAATCGCTCGTCGAGTGGTCGGGACGCAGCGATGTGTCGCGGGAGATGCTCCTCTCAGCGATCAGCCAGACGCGCGACGAGTTGTCTCGATACCCATCACTACGCGAGGCGAGCGCGGCCGATTTCATGTTGGGTTTGGGGAGCGAGAAATGGATCCGTCAGGAATTGGACAATCCCGATGACCCGACTTCGTTGCGCTTCGCGAAGAACGTGGCGGTCATGTTGATCCCGCACGAGTTCGCCCGCAGAGTTCGGATGAATGAGCAAGTTCTTTACTGGCGCTGGCATCTGTATGGCTCACTGGAAGGAACGATGCGGATTCCGGGCTTCAATGCCTATCAACAGTTTGTCAGCCAGAGGGAACGACTCGCGCGGGGCGGCGAACCGGGAAGTGAGTGGCGTCACGCGGTCTTTCACTCGGAGTATTCCTCCCGCTTTGGCGATGGCCTCACCGACATTGTCATGGTCGTTGAAGTCGTCAACCGCCAGACGCTGCTGGCTCTCGCGATGGTGTTGTGGAAGAAGGAACACAACGGTGAACTGCCGGATTCGCTGGAAGACCTCGCTGCCTACTGCATCATCAACGGCCAGCAGGAACCGGCGCGAGTCCTGCCCATCATGGCGCTGAACGATCCGTGGACGGGGGGGGTGTTCGTGTACTCACGACTGTGGGCCAAGTCGAACATAATCAAAGACGGCTCCAAGCCTTTTGAACCGATCACCATCATTCGCTCTGCCGGATCGACGCTGCCCCGCGACGCCGCCATGTCGGTTCATTCAGGCAAGTCGGCCATACCAGACGAGGCGGACTTTCCGGACATGATCGTGTACACCCCCGATTACTCAATGAGCAGTTCGATCCAGCTTCAGAAACATACGGGGCGATTGAGTCTGATGATTCCGCCAAATGCCGGTCGGTAGGACACGCGAACCGGGCCGCGAACACTGCCACGGACAACGGGATCGCAACCGTCGGCGAATATCCGGGCCTTTCCATCCTGTCCTTATGGAGGACGATTGTCGCTGTGGTTTCCGCCGAGACCGCAACGTTGATCAGAGGTGGACGGGTTCCTGAGCAAGGTTGTGGGTTCTGAACAACAGTTTGCGTTTAACCCGGAGGGCGGCACTTTCGGTCATCACCGCGTCGTGCCCGATGGTTTGCGAGCGGAGGTGCGTGTACCATCCCGCCCTCAATGAGGAGCCGGTTTCATGCGTCTGCAAGGTCATGTTCAGAACGGTGTCGTGGTGCCCGACGGTGAGTGGGAACTGGCGGAGAACACGGTCGTCGAGTTGATCCCTGTGCGGGATGACGCAGAAGTCCCGTTGCCAGAACATTGTTCCGAGTTGCTCACGGAAACATTGCGGATCGCCAATTTGCCGTTGGCGAGTGTGGTCGATGGATTCTCCGGTTGCGATCACGACACTCTTTTGTATGGGGTTCCGTGATGATCTTTGTGGACACCGGGGCTTGGTTCGCGCTGCACGTTCCCTCGGACCCGAACCGCCGGCGTGCGGTCGAGTGGCTGCGCAGCAACAGACAATCGTTGGTGACGACGGACTACGTCGTCGATGAGACGCTGACATTACTCTGCATGCGTCGCGAATCCCGGCGCGCCATTGAGGTCGGACGGCTGCTGCTCGAAAGCGGGTTGATTCGGAATCACCACGTCTCACAGGACGACTTCCGTCGTGCGCGGGATCTCTTCCAGCGAACTCATGTGTCGGGCTGGTCCTTTACCGATTGCACGAGCAAAATCGTGTTGGACATGCTCGCGATCCGAACGGCATTCGCGTTCGACGATCATTTTCGGCAGTTTGGTACCGTCGAGGTTGTCCCTCAATGAAGATTCCAGCGCGGGCTTCGTCTCAGATCAAAGTAGCCTTCATCGCTCCGCGTGAAGATAGCCGAGTCAGTGGAGAGGTCGATGGAACAATCCGCGTTGAACTTGCGCACGGCTGTCTTCACGCGGAGCGATGAAGGCTACATTGAAAGAAAAAACGAATGCTCGACTCAATGAGTCAAGTTTCGCACTCGATGAAGTCTATTGCAGCCTCACTCGATAGGTGCCGCGATGTCACTCGATCCCCTGACCATGCTGAAGCCGCGTCGCAAAGTGACGGGGATCTCGGCGGTGTTGCTGCCGTTTTTGGAGAGCGGCGCGGTGGATTGGTCCGCGTTTGAAGGGCATGTCGTGCGGACGGCCGGGGCGGGGCTGACTCCGGCGGTCAACATGGACACCGGGTATGTGAATCTCATCGGTCACGCGACACAGGACGAAGTGTTGCGGCGGACGCGGGCGGTGTTGAGCGGCGGGGCGTTCGTCGCGGGGGCGTTTGTTGCGGACAGCGCGGGGGATACGTTTGCGTTCGAGGCGTATGCCGAGCGGATGGAGGCGATTCAGTCGTTCGGTGGGACGCCCGCGATCTTTCAATCGTTCGGTCTGACGAGGCAGTCCGGCCCCGAGATCGCCCGCAGTTACGAGCGGCTCGGCAGCGTGAGCGACAAGTTCATTGGGTTCGAGCTGACAACGGACCTCGCGCCGTTTGGAGCGGTCTACGACCTCGAAACGTATGCTGGGATGATGGCCGTGCCGCAGTGTGTCGGGGCGAAGCATTCGTCCTTTCATCGCGAACCCGAATGGGAGCGTCTGAAGCTCCGTGATGCGAAGCGGCCCGACTTTGCGGTCTACACCGGGAACGACTTCGCGATCGACATGATCATGTACGGCAGCGATTACTTGTTGGGGCTGAGCAGCTTCGCACCGGACCTGTTCGCCGTGCGAGACACGTATTGGGCGACGGGCGATACTCGCTTCTACGAGTTGAACGATCAGCTTCAGTACTTGGGCTACTTCGCGTTTCGCAGCCCCTCATCCGCGTACAAGCATACGTGTGCGCAGTTCCTCAAGCTGCGCGACTGGATCGGTTGCGATCACACTCATCCCCGCGCGGCGACTCGACCGAACAGTGATATCGAAGTGCTGAGGGAGTTGGGACAGAGGATGAACGTGGTCGATTGATGCCCTCAATAAAAACGTTCCGGTGAGCCGGGTGCCGTCAGGCCCCGGACTCTTCCGAGCGACAAGAGTCCGGGGCCTGACGGCACCCGGCTCACCAAGAAGTGATTGCGATACGTTCGTTAGCCCTCAAGCCCAGCAGGAGAAACCGTGACAACACCGATCGAAATCGACTGCTCCGCCGTGAAGGGGAAGCTCGACAGTGGCTCTGCATTTTTGTTTCTCGACGTGCGCGAGCCGGATGAGTACGCGACGGCGTGCATCGAAGGAACGATGTTGCTGCCGATGAGCCAGCTTGCCGCGCGGGTTTCCGAATTGGAATCTCACAAGAGCGGCGAGATCGTCGTTCACTGTCATCACGGCGGGAGAAGCATGCGCGTGGTGAATTGGCTCCGCCAGCAAGGCTTCGACCACGCGATTAACATGGCGGGCGGGATCGACCAGTGGTCACAAGTGATCGACGCGAGCGTGCCGAGGTATTGAAGGCGAACTTGTTCGACGGGAAGTCTGTAGGACGGGGACTCTTGCTCGTCCGCGACTCAGCGCTAAAACCGGACGGACGGGGGCGTCCATCCTACGAGTCGAGGGCGAAGGGGCTGTGCATTTTCAACTTCCGAGAGTTGGGATTTCTTGAGCCGCAGAGCGGCGTCCGAGTAAAGCTTGGGGCGGACACTTCGTCCGCCCCAGGACAGGAGATCACCGCACCCAGTCCCGGAGGGGCGTTCCCTTTCGAGCCTGTCTCCGGGCGGTCTCGACACGCTCGGATCGGATTGAGGCCGCCCCTCCGGGGCTCAACACCTTGGTGACACCAACTCTCGGACGTAATCAATGCACAGCCTCTTACTGGCCACGGGAAAACGAAGAACCCCGGTCCAAGGGGATCGGGGTTCTGGTGTTGTCTGTAGAGATGACGGCGTGAGACGCGACGCTCAATTCTTTTCGATCGGCGGACCCATCGGATCTTTACGTTCGGTGATCACCGGGCAGTTGAGGGCCATTTCGGCGTTGAGGGCGGTGTAGTCGGCCCATTCGGCGGGGAGATTGTCTTGATGGAAGATTGCGGCGGGCGGGCATTCGGGGACGCACGCTTCGCAGTCGATGCACTCTTCGGGATGGATGAAGAGCATGGCTTCCCCTTCGTAGAAGCATTCGACCGGACAGACCGTCACGCAGTCGGTGTACTTGCAGTTGAAGCAGGGTTCAGCAACGACGTGCGTCATTTTGGGGCTTTCGTGTCAGGGTTTTGAGAAGGATTCGACAAGTTTGTACTGATCGTCGGAGTGTTGATCGTCAGGATTGTGCCGGTCAACCGCTTGAGGCTGCTGTCGGCAGTCTTATCGGAAATCCCAACGGCGCGACTGAAATGGATTGCGTTGAGATCATTCACGGAACCGGTAAAACCGACGAAATCTTAGGTCCACTCCGAAAGAGCGTCAAGAAATGGTGTGAGAGATTCTCGACCGCAGGAATACATCTCAGTCTGTGTGGCGAAGCGGTCGAGTCCAGTGTGACGGGAGTCGAGACATCTTGTCCCGCGAACGGGCCGTGAATAGAGTGGCAGCGGTGTCGGCGTGAGAAACGTCCCGACTCATCGTGAGTGAACTTGCAGCGTATGAACAGGTGTGATCGTGGCTCTGACCGACATTGACCGCAATCTGTTGGCGAACTGCCTCGACCGGCAACCCGGGGCGTGGAAGGAGTTCGTGGATCGTTTCGCGGGAGTGTTCGTTCACGTCATTCAGCACACCGCTCACGCCCGCAGCGTTCAACTGTCTAGGCATGACACGGACGACTTGTCGGCCGACATTTTTCTCACCCTGGTCGATAACGATTTCGACGTGTTGCGGCGGTTCCGGGGCGAGAGTTCTTTGGCGACCTATCTGACGGTCATTGCTCGCCGGATTGTAGTCCACGAAGTGACTCGGCGGCGCATGGCTGAAGCGATGGGGCATGTGAAGACTCACGGCGCGGCTTTGGAGCATGTCAACGCGAACGAGTTCGATGCCTCGGCTCGAATTGAGAATCGCGAACTGGTGCAGCGAATGCTCGATGGACTCGTCGAGACCGAGGCGATGGTCGTGAAGCTGTTTCACTTGGAGGGGCGTTCTTACCGCGAGATCAGCGCGGGGTTGGGAGTTCCCGAGAACTCGATCGGCCCAACTCTGAGTCGTGCGCGTGAGAAGCTGCGTCAAAATTCGCTCGCCCGCGACGATGCGCGGGTTGATGTGGCGACGTGAGGCGAGTCCAGAGAGTTGCCAGCCTGCCACCAACTCGAAGTGTGAACGACGGCAAAGTTTATCGGCGCCCATGTTCGCGCTTGGGGTGACTGTAGGTGAGACAACTCTTGCCGGTCGTCTTACTCCGTGAAACCCATCAGGCGGCGCAGTCCCTCCCACGGTTGGATGTAGGTGAGGAACGGCAATCCATCCACGGTCGCTTCGCGCAGCCGCGTGATGCCATCGACGGCGGGGCCATCTGTGACGAGACGTTCGAGTGACTGAAGCTGTTGGTTGGCCGTCCAATCTCGTGCCGCGTGCGTGTGGTTTGTGAGTGACAGCACGGCGGCGGCGAGAGCTTGCCCTCCCCAGTTACTGACTCCCGCCACGATCGTCCAATCGGTGGGAATGCGGCACGGGACGCGCGCGGCGTGAGGGCCGTTCAGTCGGTGATGCAGTTCCCGCCACGGGATGCTTCCCATGCCGATCTCATTCCCGCCGTCACCAATCCCGATCGTGCGAATGTCGTCGCGAGAAGCCGCCAGTTCAAACAACCGATGCAGCGGTGCCGTGTGTGTGTCGATGCACTCGCCGCGCATGTTGTGGCAATGATCTTGGTCGCTGGGTGGAACGAGGCGATCGAAGTCGTGTTGCGAGGACCGATCGGAAGCGATTGCTTCGAGAAGCTGCGCTTGAACGGAGGCACTCGTGTGTGACGGGCCAACTCGTTCGAGTGAGATCAGATGCGTCAGTGACGGCTGGTGTGAGGTTGTGGCCAGCAGACGCGCGAGCCAAGGTTCCTGTTCCTCGCGACGAGACGGGATCGTGCAGATTTCCTTGGACGTGAGTCCCATTTCTTGTGCGGCGACTTCGACGGCGGTACGGCAGGGTTCGTCGGTCGCGATCTGGATTGAAAGGCCAAGTTGCTTGAGGGCTGCGGCGAGGATCGCGGTTCCCGGTGGGCCATCTGTTTCAGCGGCAGGAGGTGAGGCGCCGGGGATGAAGAAGCCGGTCACGAGGAGGACTCGCCGACCATGCTCTGTGAGATGTCGCGCGGCAGCAGCGAGATGTCCCGGACAGAGCGGACCGCGAGTGGCCTCCGATGCGATCAGGCCGCGCTGCGCGGGATCGCGGCGGATGAGCCGTTCCATTTCGGCGAGCCGGGAGTCGATGGTCACGAAGCTCTTTCGTGCGCGAGAGGTTTGAGGCGTGGTAAGTCGCGTGTGGTTTCGCCGATGAGTTCGCCCGTTGTAATCCGACTGCCCACTCGAAACAAAGTCAGTCTCGCGTATCGTCATGGGGGTGGGGGTTTGGGGATCAAAGGCTGCGCGGTGTTCATCGAGGAGGCCTGAATCGTGTACTCGAAATCAGGGTTAATGTGAGGTGATTCCTGCCGTTGTGTTGCGGGTTTCATTCCTGCTTCTGAGAAATTCCAGAACGACTCAGTTCATGTGGTTGTCAGTCCGAATGGATGTTGCCAGAATCCGCCGAGACACAAGGCGGGCGAATGGGGCAAACGCACATTGTTTGTGCATTCCATCGCACTTCCTGCCACGCGGAAGCGAGTCGAAATGGACGAGAAGAAACCTTCCACCGCTGATATCCTCGCCAAGATCCGAGCACAAAAAGCGGCAGCAGCAGCGGCGTCGAGTGACAGTGCAGTCGCTGAAGCTGTTGCTGTAACACCCGCTCCTGAGGCTGTCTCTTCTGTGGCAGCGGCTGCTCAAGCTGCGGTGTCTCCGGTCGCTGCGGCTCCTGTAGCCAAGCCTGGTTCCACGAAGGACATCATGGCGGCGATTCGCGCGAAGGGGGCTAGTGCTGCGGCATCGCCTGCGGTTGCAGCGGGTGAGTCTGCTCCTGTTGCGACGGTGAAGCCTGTTGCTGCTGCTGCGGGCCCGCGTCCGTCAGTTCAGGACATGCTGAAGGCGGTGCGTGAAGGGAAGGCTGGTGCGATGGCGGCGGCTCCGGCACCGGCGGTCGCATCTGGGAAGGCTCCTGTTGTTGCTCCGCCCATGCCTTCGAAGCCCGTGGTGGCCTCAAGGAAAGTTGAGCAGCCTCGTCGCGGCTTCTTGATGGCGGCGATTGTGGTTGCGTGTGCTCCGTTCTCGTCGGCCTTCAATTTGGCTTGGACGAGCATCACTGCGGTCACGGGAATCGCGACGCTCGGTACGGCCCGGTTTATGTTTCCCAATGTTCTTGTTGAACCTCCGTCCAAATTCAAAGTGGGGCCGGCTTCGGACTACCCGCTCAACTCGGTGTCCAACAAGTGGAAAGATCAATACGGCGTCTGGATTGTTCACACCGATCAGTATGAAGGTCGTAATTTGATTGTGGCGCTAGCTTCTGTGTGTACGCATCTTGGTTGTACCCCGAGTTGGCTGGATGGCGAGCAGAAATTCAAGTGCCCTTGCCACGGTTCGGGTTTTTATATGACGGGTGTGAACTTTGAGGGTCCCGCGCCGCGGCCGCTTGAGCGGGTCGGCTTGCGAGTCGCTGAGGGGATGCTGGAAGTTGATAAGAGTGTGAAGTTTCAGGAAGAGATGGGTCAGTGGGTTGATGCGGCGTCGTTCATCGAATTGGCGTGACGTTGGGTTAAGTTGTCGCAAAGCAGCTGTTTTTCGTTTGCCTGTGGCTTGAGTTGGCGGCGAGGTCGGGTAGGTGGTGGTGGCTTCCCCGCATGTTTGAGGGTTCATTGATGTCTGTTGGCGACTACATTCGCGGCTCGCAGATTTGGAAGTCGATCTTCCGTCACCCAGCCCCCGTCGATCGGCGTAACCGCATCGTCGTGATGCTGACGAACTTCTTCCTGCATCTGCATCCGGTCTCGATTAAGCAGCAGGGGATTGCGCTCTCGTACACATGGTGCATGGGTGGAATTACGTTCTTCCTGTTTCTCGTCGAGACGATCACCGGTGTGCTGTTGATGTTTTACTACCGGCCGACGCTGGAGTTTGCTTTCAACGACATCTTGGCCCTGCGTGACGTGACGACGCTCGGGATTATGCGTGAGATTCACCGTTGGTCGGCGCACGCGATGGTCATCACGGTTTGGCTGCACATGTACCGCGTGTTTCTGACTGGTAGCTACAAGCCACCGCGTGAGTTCAACTGGGTGATCGGCGTGCTGCTGCTGGTGTTGACGCTGCTGCTCTCGTTTACCGGCTACCTGCTGCCTTGGGATCAGTTGGCGATTTGGGCGATCACCGTCGGTTCCAATATGGCTCGTGCGACGCCGGTGCTGGGTTATGAAGGTCCCGGTGCTCAGCTACTCAATATCGGCGGGTTCGATCTAATCACCAACGGCAGCGACGCTCGCTTCCTGTTGTTGGGGAGTCGCTTCGTGAGTGAGGCGACTTTGAATCGGTTCTATATCCTGCATTGCGTGGCCATTCCGTTGGTGGTTTCGCTGTTGATCGCGATACATTTTTGGCGAGTCCGCAAAGACGGCGGAATTAGCCAGCCACTCTAGTGGTGTCGCGAGGATTCGCTCTGTGCGGAGCGGGCGGTTGTCTTGGAAACGCGTGTTGGAAATCTGCGGCTACTGACTTATGCAAACGAATCTGCTTCACAATCCTGATCTGACAGCGTCCGTAATCTTCGGGCTGGGTTGGGTCTATTTGCTGCTGTTCGTGATGAACTCGTGGTGGGTTCGTCGCAGCTTGGCGATGGATGGTGATTTCCGCTTGAGGCTTGGTGGGCTGCTCGGCAAGGGGATTGATATCCCGGTGGCGGCGTTTTGGGCGGTCTACGCCGCCATGCTGTTTGTCGTTGCTGTCACTCATCTGACTCGTCTCAATAGTCCGCAGGTGTTCCTGCTGAAAATGCCCGAGATTCTGAAGGCTCCCATCAACGCGGGCTCGAATCCCGTCGCTTTCTTCGTGGGATCGACGACGATTTATGTTGCGATGATCGTGTTCCGCAAAAAGTGGACGACCGACACTGCGGGTTGGATTCTGCTTAATCTGTCGATGCTGTTCATGACGCTCAGCGTGACCGACTACGACTTCCGGCAGATCGTGGGCAAGCCCGACAACGTGCCGATCGTGGCGATGCTCTACATTGTCGGTTTCTTCACTTGGCTCTACTTCAAGAAGTCGGTTGATAACGACCAGCGTAAGGCGGAAGGCCGACCGTTGTTCGAGCAGGAGAACAACGAAAAGGTGTTGACGTGGCCAGACCTCGTGTACACCGAGTTGATCTGCATGGTCGTCGTGACGGCGATCTTGGTGGCGTGGGGCATCGTGTTGCAGGCTCCCTTGGAGGAACCGGCATCAGCGGCGAAGACGCCCAATCCGTCGAAGGCTCCGTGGTACTTCCTCGGCCTCCAAGAGATGCTCGTTTACTTCGATCCGTGGATGGCGGGCGTGGTGCTGCCGAGTGTGATCCTGGTCGGTTTGATGGCGATCCCGTACATCGACTTCAATAAGCTGGGCAATGGTTACTACACGTTCAATGAACGCAAATTTGCGGTCTCGACGTTCCTGTTCGGCTTCCTGCCGCTATGGGTTGCGATGATCGTATTGGGGACATTCCTGCGAGGCCCTAACTGGAACTTCTTCAGCCCGTATGAGTACTGGGATGTTCATAAGCTGGAGTTCTTGAACAACGTCAATTTGTCCGAGTGGTTCTGGCTGTCGGTGTGTGGTCAGCAGTTGCCAGTCGCTCCAGCGGGGTCCAGCCTGAACTATCAAATCTCCATGATCCTGCTGCGTGAGTGGCTGGGGTTGGTGGCTGTCGCGGCTTATTTGTTTGCTTTACCTCCGCTGATGGCGGCGACCGTGTTCCGGAAGTTCTTCAGCAAGATGGGCTTTCTCCGGTATATGGTTCTCGCCAATTTGATGCTGTTCATGATGTCGCTGCCGATCAAAATGGTTTTGAGGTGGGCGATCAATCTAAAGTACATCGTGGCGATTCCAGAGTGGTTCTTTAATATCTGACGCGGTGACGATTGCAGTCCTCGGGCAGCAGTCGAAATTGATTCAGTGAACTTGTCCGGCCGACAGTGGGCCGGGTTTGCCTTTCCGCAGAACTGACCCGAAGGATGGTTCGGTACCATGCCGGCGACTGACGACTATCTCCGTAGCCCCAAGCTGATGCACCGCGTCTTTTGTGCCAGCGCGCTCCTGTTGTTGTTCACCACGGCGTGGATGATGTACGCCGATAACAACGACGAATGGCGCACGTACCAACGCCAGGCGTTCAAGTATCAGGGCGAACGGATCCGGTCGCGCGAAGCGGCTGAGAAGGCTGCGCCAGAACATAAGCAGAATGTTGCTGAGCTAGAGGCGAAGATCAAAGCTGCGGAAGCCGAATTGGCGAAGCGGCATGATGAGGTCAAGTCGCTCACGCTGGCGGCCAAATCCGCCAGCGATAAGTCTGCTAATCACTTGCGCGATCTGAAGGTCCAGCGAGCCAGGCGAGACGTGGCGCGTGCCAACTACAACCTTGCCATTCGCGATAATTTGCAAGGTGACGCTCTCAAGCGACGCACCGATGAATATGAGGTCGTTGAAGCCGCAGTCAGCAAGATGGAGTCAGACAACGCTGAGAATAAGCTCAAGCTAGACGACGCGAAGGCCAGTCTCAGTGCCGTCACTGGGGAGCGTGACAAGGCTCAGAAGGGATTGAAAGGTGAGCAGACCAAGATTGTCCTGCTTCACGCGGCTCTGAATAAGATCGATCCGGACACTTTGCTGTCAAAAACCAAACGTAACCTCATGCTGTTGCCGGTTATTGACGGTTTCAATTCGCCTGAGCGGATTACTCAGGACTGGTTGCCCCGCTTGGAATTTCCGCTGGGTGGCATGGGCGTGGTGTCGCGGTTCGACCGCTGCCGTACCTGCCACTCGATGATCGATTCGGTCGATGACACGGTCAAGGCTTCGGTTGCCGGAGCCTTCCCTCACGGTCTCTCCAAAGATGGCAAGCAGACGGCCGACGGAAAGTTCCCGCATCCGTTTGCGTCTCATCCACGGCTCGATGTTTATCTCGGTGCGACCAGTCCGCATCCGTTGCCCAAGTTCGGCTGCACCGTCTGCCACGAAGGACAGGGAGCGGGGACCTCGTTCCAGAATGCCTCACACACGCCGAACGATCCGGCTCAGATGCACGAATGGGCTGACGAACACAAGTGGTTCGACAATCACTTCTGGGAACGTCCGATGAACCCGAAGCGGTTCGAGGAATCCTCCTGCATCAAGTGCCATGTGAACGTGACTGAACTGGCGGTGAACCCGAAGTTCGGTCCTACCGCTCCGAAAGTCGCGCGCGGTCATCGGTTGGTCGAAACCTACGGCTGCTTCGGTTGCCACGAAATTCAAGGTTTTGAAGCGACCAAGATCATCGGTCCCGATCTGCGTCTCGAACCGAACACTCCCGAAGAGGCGGTCGCCATCGCTGCCGACCCCAATCAGGTGGCTGGCAAGATGCGAAAAGTCGGCCCGTCGTTGCGGCATCTCGCTCTGAAGGTTGATGCTGGCTTCGTGGCTTCGTGGACGGAAGAACCGAAACGGTTCCGTCCGACGACGCGGATGCCCCAGTTCTTCAAACTCGACAACCAGTCGGATGTTCACGGCCAGAAGTTCAACCCGGTGGAAATCGCGGCGATCACGCATTATCTGCTCGCCAAGTCGACCGAGTTCCAGCAGAACGCTGCTAACGACGACCAGCTCGCCTACAAGCCTCTGGCAAGATTGCTGCCGGATTCGATTCCGAGTGCCGAGCGAGGCAAAGAATTCTTCGCGACCAAAGGTTGTGTTAACTGCCACACACACGATGCGGTTAAAGGTCTGGACATGACTTTTGGCCCCGAGCTTTCCAATGTTCATGAGAAGCTCAAGGCGGGCGACTTTGGCTTCGATTGGCTCTACACGTGGGTGCGTGAACCGAGCCGTTATCACCCACGTACACGGATGCCCGCGCAGCCGCTCGAAGTCGAGAAAGTTGACGGTGTTGAAACTGATCCCGCTGCCGACATCGCTGCCTTCTTGTTGAAACTCAAGCCGGAGGAAAAGCCGGCAGATTACAGGCCAATGCCCGCGACACCGTTTGAAGTTCCCGCAGTGGACGATGCCGTGCTCGATGAACTCGTGTCTCACTTCCTTGGGAAGGTACTCACGAAATCGCAGATTGAGGGCTTCATCAAAGGGTCAGATGATAAGAACAAGGGGGAATACCCAGTTCTTGCGGATCGTATAAAGGGCGACGAGATCGAGTTACTCGCGACGGGCCAGGCTGAGCTGGACGATACCGAGTGGAAGAATCGGAAGCTCACATACCTCGGCCGCAAGACGATCACGCGTTACGGCTGCTATGGCTGCCACGACATCCCGAACTTTGAGCAAGCCCGGCCGATCGGAACGGCCTTGCAAGACTGGGGCAAGAAGGATCGGTCGCGTTTGGCGTTCGAGCACATTCACGAATACCTGCACCACCACGGTGAGCCGAATCTCGGCGTGAAGGTTGAGTCGCTGACGGGGAATGCGGCATCGGTGACTGGTGTTCGAGTCACCAAGGCCGGTGATTCTAATAAAAGTGGGCTAAAGACCGGCGATGTCATCGTCAGTTTGGACAAAACTCCAGTATTGGATATTGAGCAGTATGAAGCCGCGCTGGCGCGGACTGTGGTCGGTAGTCATGTGGCTGTGGGCGTGATCCGGGATGGACACGAACAGACGTTCACATTGACCGCTGATGCGTCTTTACTCGATCGTGTCGAAGTGGGAATTGGCCGTGCGAAGCGCGATGAGTTCAAGACCGAAGCGTCGCGTGTTCGAGAGGACTCGGCTGCGTTCTATGTCGAAAGTCTGCTGCATCACGGGCGGCCCGGATTCCTGTGGCAAAAACTTCGCCAACCGCGTAGCTACGACTTCAAGATGATCGAGACCAAGCCTTACGACGACCGGCTACGGATGCCCAAGTTCCCATTCTCGGAAGAGGACATTGATGACATCGCAACGTTTGTTCTCGGGTTGGTCGCGGAACCACCAGCAGCGGAATACCTGTACAACCCATCGGGTTCGGCTGGGGCTCGGATTCGCGGTGAGAAACTGATCGAGCAGTTCAACTGTTCCGGTTGTCACATGTTGGAACTCCCCAAAATTCGCTACGCGGCGGATTTGGGCGGGATCACTGCGACGGATACGTCCATAGAGTATCCGGAGGCGGTCGCGTTGCTTAAGAAGCTGCGGCCGATGCGTGACGGTACGACTGGCGAAATGAAGTCGGTCAAGGTGGGCGACTCGATGAAGTCACTGCCGATCGTTCAGTTCCACGGCCTGGTGGCAGGTGAGCCGGAAGTCGATCTGCCGTTGGATGAGCAAGAGTACGTGGTCGAGCTTTGGGAAACATTGCGGGTTGCCGGTAAAGAACTTTTCCCGACTTACAAGTTCATATTTCCAGCTACCAGCTTGGACAAGATCGAAGCGGCACGGGGTGGCAAGTACGCCGAGTGGCTTGTGGAGCGGCTCGTGAACAATAAGAAGGCCAAGGAAAAATCGCTGGCTTGGCAAATGTCGCCTCCACCGCTCTACAAAGAGGGAACCAAGGTTCAGACACCGTGGTTGTTCAACTTCCTCAAGAATCCTGGCAAGCTGCGGCACACCACCGTGCTGCGAATGCCACGGTTCAATCTGAGTGACGAAGAAGCGCAGGCGTTGGCCAACTACTTCGCCGCCGTCGATGGAACGCCCTTCCCGTATCAGCTGATCGAGGAGCGGGAGCCAGCGTATTTGAACGAAGTGGGCGACGACTTTGACAAGGCGTACCCAGATAAGAAGGGCCAATACTTGCATGATTCGTGGCAGATGTTGAATGGCGACCTCTGCATCAAGTGCCACTCGGTTGGTGGTCGGCAGGTGGTGATTAGTGATCCCGCCAAGGATATTCGCGGGCCGAACCTCGATCTTTCCGCTGAACGACTCAAGCCTGATTGGTTGCAGTTGTGGTTGTTCAACCCCAAGTGGGTGACGCCGTACACGTCGATGCCGTCTCCGCTGCCGAAGCAGAAGGCCGGCGAGACGCCCCGTTATCCACAATTGTTCGGCGCGGATGGCTTGAAACAGACGGTTTCGTTGCGAGACGCGCTGGTGAATTATCACAAACAGTTGGAACGCGAAGGCAAGACGGCCGAGGCACCGAAGCCAGCGGCAGCCACTGCGGGAGGTGGTCAGTGATGCGAAGCCAGATGACTCGTTTGGTGCAGAAGAACGCGGGAGCTGTCGCCTGCGCGTTTGTGACCTTGACGTTGGTCGTGGGTTGCAGCGCACCGTTGTCGAGCGGCGCGAACTCACAGACGACTGTGAAGTATCGCGCGGCATCGAAGGACGCGGTTGCAGCTGCGACAGACACGAGTGTTGCTGCAGCCACGGGTGATGTTGCTGTGTCGGAAGGGGGAGTTGGGACTCTCAAGGGTCGAGTCGAGTTCGTCGGAGATTTCGCTCCGCTCCCGCCGCTGTTCGTCAAAGGTGGGGCCGCGAAGGACCCGAGCGTCTGCGGGGCTGAGGCCATTCCGAACGAGTCGATTCTCGTGAAGGACGGGGGCTTGGCGAATGTCTTCATTTACCTCGACAAGATTCCCAAAGGGGCCGTGGTTCCGCCTGCGGGTGATCCCGTTTTGTTTGATCAGAAGGTTTGCATCTTCACGCCGCATGCGATGGTGATGCGGGTCAAGCAGGCCGTGAAGGTTCTCAATGCGGATGGTGCCGCCCACAATACGCACACTTATCCAAAAAAGAATTCGGCGTTCAATAGCGTCGTTCAGCCCAATGATCGAGGCGGTGTTGATTTGGTCTACGGTCAGGCTGAGAAGGAGCCGTTTCAGGTCGGCTGCGACATTCATTCGTGGATGACCGCCTATCACCTGCCGCTTGATCATCCATTCGCGGCTGTCTCCGCTGCAGACGGGACATTTGAGATCAAGGACTTGCCAGCCGGAAAGCACGAGTTCAAGGTCTGGCACGAAGCGGGCAAGATGGTTGAGAAGGCGCTCGTGGTGGAGATCAAGCCGGGCGACAACAACGAAGTCTCGATCAAGGTGCCAGCCAGCAAGCTGGGCAAGTAAAGTTTCTCGATGGAGGACGCGGACGAACCGGGTCGCCATCGCAACGAATCGCAGAGACGGTGTTCATGATGTTTCGGCACAGTTCAAATCATCGCAGCGTAACGACCGCCCCTTGGCAGCTTGTCTGTGGGTTGGCGTTGGGTATCGCGAGTGGTCTGGCGGGTTGTGGTACCGGCCCGAAGGCTGAGTTCTCCTACCGCGAGGCGACTCAAAAATTGATCCCCGTCGCCCGGAAGGCAATCAAGGATACGCTCGAAGACGGCTTCGGCACGCCTCACAACCTCGTGGCGTGGGAACGCTTTCCCGTCGCTTATGGCGGGGCCAAGGCGAGCGTGGTTGCTGCGGCTGAGGGAGTTCAACCTGCATCCAAGACGATCTCTGTGTCCGTCGAAGGGGATGTGTCCAAGTTGGTTTCTGGTGCATCGGTGTTGTGGCTCACGGGGACTCGTGCCGGTGAAAAAGCGGCTGCCGACACAGTGGACACCTACGACACGAAGACCAAGACGCTTACGTGGTCTGGCTCGGCTGAGCCTGCTCCCGGTGTGGGGGACGTGTTGATCGTGGGTTTTGGTCATGCACTCCAAAAGGGCCGCGCGGTCTACATGAAGAACTGCATGCACTGTCATGGTGTGAGTGGTGATGGCAACGGTTCGACGGCTCAGTTCCTCAACCCACGTCCGCGCGACTATCGGCTCGGCGTCTTCAAATTCACCTCAACTCTCTCTGCGGAGAAAGTGAGTCGTGACGACTTGCATCGTGTTGTGAAGTACGGCATTCCGGGGACGTACATGCCGTCGTTCCTATTGCTCGGTGAAGAGGAAACGAAGTCAGTCGTCGAGTACGTGCGTTGGTTGGCGATGCGGGGCGAGTTTGAAAAGCGAACGGATGACGATTTGGGCGACTTCACGGAAGATTCGATCGTAGACACGGTCAAAAAGTCCAAGACGGCTTTCGACGCAGCCAAGGTGGCATACGATGCCACATTGAAGGCGGGTGACAAGGATGCCGTGAAGCCCGATGCGCCGATCAAGCTGACTGACGCACGCAAGAGTGCCACGGAAGCGTTCGCCAAGTTCCAAGCGAGTGACCTCGACCAAGCCGTGGAGGATACGGCATCGTTTCTGGCCGAGGCTTGGACCAGAGCTGATGACGAAGCAAGCCGGATCGCGCCGACTGTTCCGCGTGTTGCCGATGATGCGGCGTCCCGCGAGCGAGGTCGTCTGCTCTACATGTCCGACAAAACGAAGTGCTACACCTGCCACGGTTTGCTGGGCAAGGGTAATGGCGCGGCGACGGAAGACTTCTGGAAGAAGCCCGGAACGGAAGAGCTGTATCCACGACGCGGCCTGCACGATGCGTGGGGCAACCCGCTCCAGCCTCGTAATCTGACACTCGGTCAGTACCGTGGCGGGCGGCGTCCGGTCGATGTGTTCCGCAGATTGTATGCCGGGATCAAGGGGACTCCGATGCCGGGCTTCGGTAAGACGGCACTCAAAGATGAAGAGATCTGGGACATCGTCAATTTTGTGATGAGTCTCCAGTACCAGTCCCCTCAACCTGCGAAGACGAACGCGGGCGGGCATGTGGTGGCGACGGATATGCCGGAAGCCAAGTGATGTTGGCTGAGGTGTGTTGGTGTTAGCGAGAAGTCGGCGTGCGATGCGGTTGGTGTTGGGTTTTCAGTGAAGGCGAATGCCGTGGGTAAGCTTTGGTCCCTGTTCTTCGTGTTTTCGGCCGTGATCGCGGTGGCCCTGTGCTGGTTCGCGCCCGATTGGAACTGGTGGTTCCCCGGCGATGGCAAGGCTCACTCGACGCTCGGCGGGAAGATTGATGACCTGTTTCACCTGATCCTGATCATCGTGGCGGTCACATTCATCGGGACTCAAGCGGCGCTGGGCTATGTCCTGTGGCGCGGAGCGACGATTAAGCCCGAAGAGAAGGCATTGTTTTCTCACGGGAGCCACAGCCTCGAAGTGATCTGGACCATCGTTCCGTCCGCGGTGCTGCTGTTCATCGCCCTCTATCAACTCGACGTGTGGGCCCAGTTCCGCATCAAGGGTGCGATTCGGGACTCGCATGGAAAAATGGTCCGGCCCGAGCCGGTTGCCGAATTGACGGCTCGGCAGTTTGAGTGGCGGATTCGGTATCCCGCCAAGGGGAAGCCGCTCCAGCCGAAGCCGCAGCCGGATGACATCTATAGCGTGAATGAATTGCATATTCCGTCGGGCCGTCCTGTCGAGGTCACGCTGCGGACGGATGACGTTCAGCACGCAATCTTTATCCCGGAACTGCGGATCAAGCAGGACGCCGTGGCCAGTTTGAAGATTCCGGTCTGGTTCGATGCCCTCGACAACCGCGATTACGAAATGCTCTGTGCCGAGTTGTGCGGCTGGGGCCATTACAAGATGAAGGCCAAGGTCGTCGCGCGGTCAGACGAGGACTTCGATGCTTGGAAGGAACAGGCATCGGCCGAGCAGTTCGATGACGGGTTCCGGAAGCCAGTGGAAGCGAAATAGACGGTCGGTTGTCCGGCTTCGTTTTACCGCAAGCCAAAGGCGAGCGAGATTCGGCTGAAGAGAAAGCCCCCTCACCCTCTCCCCGCAAAGCGAGGGCGAGGGGACAAGGCGAATGCAACAAGACCAAAGATAATCAAGACGACGAAACGAAGATTGAAGCGGCCAATTGGCCGCAGTTTGTTTAGCCGAGAGGCGAGAGAATCATGAGTACGCTGCATCCTTCCATCGAACATGCTGAACACGCCGATCACGGTGGGCACGGGCATGGCCATCACGAGTTGAGCTTCATTCAGAAGTACGTCTTTTCGACAGACCACAAGGTCATCGGTCTTCAGTTTCTGTTCACCACTCTGATCATGCTGATGGTCGGTGGTGCTTTGGCGCTGGGCGTGCGATGGCAGTTGGCTCGGCCGTGGGAATACATGCCGATTTTCGGTGACCTGAGTTTCGCTTCGGATGGAGGACAAATTTCGCCCGAAGCCTACACGATGCTCTTCACGATGCACGCCACCGTGATGATTTTCCTCGTCATCATCCCGATCTTGGCGGGCGCGTTCGGAAACTTTCTGATCCCGCTCCAAATCGGGGCGGACGACATGGCGTTTCCCGTGCTGAACATGCTCAGCTACTGGTTCATGTGGCCCGCGATTGCCTGCTTCGCGTGTGCCTTGGGGCTGGCTCCGAATTGGTTGAACGAGACGTTCCTGCAACTGGGGATGGAGAAATTGGTGGTGCGGGGTGGCTTGATCGCCGGTGCGGCCAACGGTTGGACTTCGTACCCGCTGCTGTCTGCGTTGGAGCAGGCTTCACCCAGTTCCGGTGCTGCTCAAACCTGGTGGCTGATTGCGGTGACGTTCGTCGGTGTGTCATCCATGATGGGGTCGGTCAACTACATGACGACCATCATCAACATGCGGGCACCAGGGATGACGCTGTTTCGAATGCCGCTGACGATCTGGTCGATGTTCATCACGGCGATTCTTCAGGCCTTCGCATTGCCGGTGTTGACGGCGGCAGGCTTCATGCTCGTTGCGGATCGGATGCTCGGATTTTGCTTCTTCATTCCCTCGGGCGTCGTGGTCAACAATGCCGCTCCGACAGTTGGTGGTGGCCAGCCGTTGCTGTGGCAGCACCTGTTCTGGTTCTACTCGCACCCGGCCGTGTACATCATGTTGCTCCCCGCGATGGGGATGGTGTCGGACATGCTGGCGTGCATGTGTCGCAAGCCGGTATTCGGTTACAAGCCGATGGTCTACTCAATGGCTGCGATCGCAGGACTCGGCTTCATCGTGTGGGGGCACCACATGTTCACCAGCGGCATGAACCCCGCGCTGGGGATGACGTTCATGGTGGCGACAATCATGATCGCGTTGCCTTCCGCGATCAAAGTCTTCAACTGGATCGGTACGATTTGGGGCGGACGGGTGCAGTTCAACACCGTGATGCTGAACTGTGTCGCCTTCGTGTCGCTGTTTATCGTCGGTGGCCTGAGCGGCATCTTCATGGCAGCCGTTCCGGTGGACATCTACATCCACGACACCTACTTCATTGTGGCTCATTTCCACTACGTGTTGTTCGGTGCAACTCTGTTCGGCGTGTTCGGTGCGATTCAGTTCTGGTTCCCCAAGATGTGGGGCCGGATGATGAATGAGACCGTTGGCAAGATTCACTTCGTGCTGACGTTCATCGGCTTTAACTGCACCTTCTTCCCGATGCACTTGTTGGGGATTGCTGGGATGCCGCGCCGGTATGCCGATCCGTACCACTTCCCGTACCTCGAACACCTGTTGCCGCTGAACCAGTTCATGACCGGGGCCGCGATTCTGATGGGCTTCGCTCAATTCCTGCTGTTGGGCAATTTCTTCCTAAGCATTTTCTTCGGTCCGAAGTGTGGACGGAATCCGTGGAACGCGAACGGTCTCGAATGGTCGGCTCCTTCGCCACCGGGACACGGTAATTTTGATGTGCCGCCTGTCGTGTATCACGGTCCTTACGAGTACAGCTCGCCGGTCAGTGGCGACAAAGATTTCCTGATGCAGACTGAGTATGTGCCGCTGGCGCAGCGGAAGGTTCACACCGGTCACTGATTGTGAGTCGTTTAACCGCAAGCCAAAGGCAAGCGCGGGAGGCGGCCAAGTCGCCACTCCAGCGCTTGCCTTTGGCTTGCGGTTAAGCGAACAGATCTTACTCGGTGTACTGCGACAATTTTTTCGATCTTAGAACCCGCCTGCCGTTATGAATCCCTCGACCGCTCGTCGCTGGCTCCATCGGTTTGCGTGGCTGACGGCAACGCTGACGTTGCTGCTGCCCGTGACGACGGGGGCCGTCGTGACCACGCTCAAGGCGGGAATGGTGTTCCCCGATTGGCCTTCGTCCGATGGCTACAACATGCTGGCCTATCCTTGGCTCAGTTCGGCCCGCGACCAGTTCGTCGAACATGGCCACCGCCTGTCGGGGTTGACAATCGGTTTGATGTGCATCGCGCTCGCCGTGTTTGCGTGGTCGGTGCCCTGCGGTCGGTTGGCGAAGGTTCTGGCCACCGCAATCTTCGCCACCGTCTTCGTGCAAGGGATGCTAGGCGGAGCGCGCGTGCTGCTCGACAAGGAAACACTGGCACTCGTCCACGGGGACTTTGCGGCTGGAGTGTTCAGCTTGATGGCGGTCTTCGTGCTGGTGACGAGTTCCGGTTGGGAGCAGCGCGAAAAGCTGAGTTCCACGGGAATCGGTCGAACGGTGTTCGGTTGGGCCGTGGCAACGCTGGCCTTGATCGCCGTGCAGTACTTCTTCGGTGGCGTGCTGCGGCATTTGAAGCTTGGTTGGGCGTGGACGATTCATCCGTGGTTCGCGCTTGCGCCGCTGGTGACAGTGGTGGTCTTCGCGGGTCTCGCGAGACGGGCTGGGTCGGTGCTGATCCAGCGGTGTGCGATGGCGCTCGTGGGGTTGGTGATCTCGCAGGGGTTGCTCGGTTTGGCGACGTGGTACGTGCGGTACGGAGTTCCCTCGTGGGGTGTGGTGGCTCAGCAGGAGTCGGTCAGTCAGATTGTGGTTTGTTCGCTGCACAAGGTTGTTGGAATGTTGACGCTGATGACATCTGTGCTGTCTGTCGTTTGTGTAGGCTCAGTGTTGTCGAAGGCTCATTGTGGGTCGGCTGAGCGGCTTGAGTTCGGTGGTGCCGTGATGGGAGGCGCGACATGAGTGCGATCGCTCCTTTAACCACAACTCACAAGAATGTCGCCCAGCCGGTGAGTCTTGGCTGGTCGAGCGCAATGGCGTCGCGTTTGGCGGACTACATTGAGATCTCGAAGCCACGCATCTCGCTGATGGTGTTGCTGACGGTGACGGTGGGTTATTTCCTGAGTCTCGAAGGGGCGTGGAGTCCCGCGACGCTGGTTCATGCTTGGATTGGGATCGCGCTCGTGGCGATGGGTTCTTCGGCGTTGAACCAATGGATCGAACGTGAGACTGATGGGCGGATGCGACGGACGATGAACCGGCCGCTGCCGTCGGGACGGCTCAGTCCTGTGGAAGTGCTGACGTTAGGGTTCGTTTGTGGTGGAGTCGGGACGGCGTACTTGGCGGCGTTCGTCAACGGGCCGACAGCGGCGATGACGGCGCTCACTTTTGTGCTGTATGCGGGCGTGTACACGCCGCTCAAGAGATACACGTCGCTCTGCACGGCGGTGGGGGCGATCCCCGGAGCGTTGCCGCCGGTGTTGGGATGGCTTGCGGCGGGAGGCCGATTAGATTGGTCGGCGGCGTCTCTGTTTGGGCTGCTGTTTCTGTGGCAGTTCCCGCACTTCTTGGCTATCGCGTGGTTGCACAAAGAGGACTACTGTGCCGCCGGTTTGCGGATGCTGCCGGCGGGGCGATCGTTGCCTCACGTTACGGGACTGTTGGCGGTCGGTTATGCCCTCGGATTGATTCCTGTCAGTTTGCTTCCGGCCTACTTTGGCTTGGCGGGACTGGCCTATTCGGCGACTGCGCTAGTGTTGGGGATCGTGTATCTCGTCGCGTCGATTCAGTTCGCGTGCGATGAGACTCGTGAGAGTGCCCGGCGGGTGCTGTGGGTTTCGTTGGTTTATTTGCCGCTGATGTTGGTGGTGCTGACTTGGGATCACTTCCGGTTGTTGGGGTGGTTGCCGGGAGCGTGAGTGGATCAGAGATGTAGGGTGGGCAGCGAAGCCGGAATTAGGACTAAGAGTCAGAGTAGGATTAAGAAAAATGTCGCATACAGCTCCGGCCCCGACTTTGAAGATGGGCCTTCCGATTACGAACTCGAAGCTCGGCATGTGGCTCTTCTTGGGCACCGAGATCATGTTCTTCACGGCGTTCATCGGCACATACATCGTGCTGAGAATGGGTTCGCCGGGATGGCCGACCGACACAAATGTCACTCACATTAAGATCTTCTGGGGCGGTCTCAACACGTTCGTGTTGATTCTGTCGAGCTACTTCGTGGTCGTGTCGCACGATGCGTTGCTGTGCAAGCAGTACAAGAAGTCGTGGAACTTCATGCTGTTCACGTTGCTCTTGGGATTCGTCTTTCTGGGGATCAAGGGTTACGAGTACTACGGCAAGTTCGACCACGACATTCTGCCGGGGCACATTCCTGAAAGTGCTGAGCAGGCGATGGAGAAAGCGATCAGCACAAAGGTCGGTTTGGGGGCGATTGTCGATGCCCGGCTGACCGCGATGTATCCGGAGCAGACGAAGCGGGAAGACCGAAAGTCGGAGAACGATGCGGTCATCGCGAAACTCAAGGATAAGGCTGATGCCACTGCGGCTGAGAAGACAGAGTTGGCCGCTGCCGAGGCGATTAACGAACTCAACAATGAGTACATCAGTCTGAAGGAGCATGTCCGGGCGAAGTTGTCGCTGGAGGTGCCGTATGCCAACTTCGACGCGATCCGCAAGGAAGAGAACTCGGCCAGCAAGTATCCCGTGCTGACACTCGAAGAGGTCGAACACAAGATTCATGAGTTGAATGAGAGCAAGACGGTCGGGGCGCTGATGGGGGGGATGCACGTGTCGCAGCCGATTCTGTACGGCAACCTGTTCGCCTCGAATTACTTCTTGATGACCGGCTTCCATGCGATTCACGTCATCGTCGGGTTGTTCATGTTCGCGTTGGTTCTTAAGAAGGGAAGCAAGCTTTGTGTGGATGATGCCTACCTGATCGAGAACATCGGCTTGTACTGGCACTTCGTCGATCTGGTGTGGATCTTTTTGTTTCCGCTGCTGTACATCATTTGAGCCGATCTCATTTCACTGCGTGGGCCACGCCCCACGTGTTGATCGAGGTTGGATGCTGTTTTGCCGCTCGACGCGCGGGGCGTGGCCCACGCGGTGAAACGATGGAATCGCGATTGAATACTGACTGTCGATGGAATCGACTCGTGGGGAATCGTCCACGTTCTAGGGAGTTTTTGAAATGTCCGATCACGCTGTTGCTCATGCCACCGATGTGGGCCACGAACACGAAGAGCATCACTCGCACGGCCAGCTTTACTTCATGGTCTTCTGGGTGTTGTGCGGGTTCACGCTGATGTCGATCGGTGCCGACTACTTGCAGATGGCGAACAAGAACATCCTGCGGGCGATCATTCTCGCCGTCGCCACGTCCAAGGCGCTGTGCGTGATGCTGTACTTCATGCACCTCAAGTTCGAAGGGGCTTGGAAGTACTTACTGCTTGCCCCGACGTTCATTCTGGCGGCGACAATCCCATTAGCGTTGGTGCCTGACGTGGGGACGCATTATTACACGGTCGATGTGCCGCAGCGCTATGAGTACGAAGCGCAAGAGGCGGCGAAGAAGGCTGGCCACGCACCGGTGAAGGTCGAGCATCACTGAGTTTGTCGGAGGGGGACTTCTTGGCGAACGAAGAGAGGACGGGCAGGAGTGCCCATCCTACGAGTCGCGATTGAAATTGAATGCAACCACGAAGCCCGGTTTCATGTTGAAACCGGGCTTCTGTCCGCGCGGTGCCTGAATTCATTCGGATCAACCCAGTGATGCTGACTGCTCCCACAAAGAATCACGATGACGAGACGCCAGTCGCGCTGACTGGCTTAGCGGTTGAGGTCCGCGAGGTCCGCTTCCGTTATGGAGACCGGGAGGCATTGACGGGGGTTGGCTTCTTGGTGGAACACGGGCAAATTTTCGGTCTGCTCGGGCCGAATGGGGGCGGGAAGACGACGCTGTTTCGGTTGATGGCGACGCTGTTGCCGATGCAGTCGGGTGAAGTGAGGTTGCTTGGGTGCGATGTGGCTTCGCAGGCTCAGGCCGTGCGGCGGCGAATCGGAGTGACGTTTCAATCGCCCAGCGTGGACGGCAAGTTGACGGTGGCCGAGAACCTGCGGCATCAGGCTCATTTGTATGGGCTGTTCGGGCGCGAGGCGGCTGGGCGGATTGATGAGTTGGTCTCGCAACTCGGTTTGGCTGATCGAGTGCGTCAGACGGTTGGCTCGCTGTCGGGGGGACTCAAGCGGCGTGTCGAGATCGCGAAGAGTCTGCTCCACCGGCCGGGGCTGTTGCTGCTGGATGAGCCGAGTACGGGACTCGACCCCGGTGCGCGACACGATCTGTGGGCTTATCTGACTCGGTTGCGCGACGAGCGAGGTGTGACGATCCTCGTCACGACGCACTTGATGGATGAGGCCGAGCGCTGTGATCGCTTGGGGATTCTGGATCGCGGTCGGCTTGTGGCGCTGGGGACTCCTGACGAGTTGCGTCTGTCAGTCGGGGGCGATTGCTTGACGATTCAGTCGGGCGATCCGGGTGGATTGGCGGAGCGGATTGCCTCGCGGTTTGGTGTCACGCCGGCGCGGATCGGCGACTCGCTGCGGATCGAGCGCGAAGCGGGGCACGAGTTGTTGCGAGACCTTGTTGCCGCGTTTCCGGCGGAGATCACGGCGGTGTCGCTGGCGAAGCCGACTTTGGAAGATGTGTTCATCGCGCGGACGGGGCACCGGTTCTGGGATGCTGAAGCGGGAGGGAAGCTATGAGCGGAACTGCTGCGAGTGAGAAGTCTGAAGTCCGGAATGAAGAACCCCTCATCCTAGCCCTCTCCCCGCAGAGCCGGGGCGAGGGGACAAAGCCGACGTGCGGCGAAGAACATGCCCCGTCCGGGGCGGTCGCTTCGTCGGGATGGTGGTTGCCGGTTTATTCGCTTGCGTTGCGGGAGTTGGTGCGGTTCTTTCGGCAGCGGACGCGGGTGATCGGGGCGCTGGGGCAGCCGATTATTTTTTGGGTGTTGTTTGGAGCGGGGCTGCATGGTTCGTTCACGGGTCCGGCGGGGATGTCGTATCAGGAATACTTCTTTCCCGGTGTGGCGGTGATGATCGTGATGTTCACGGCGATTTACTCGACGATTTCGATCATTGAGGACCGTCGCGACGGGTTCTTGCAGGGGGTGTTGGTCGCGCCGATTCCTCGCGCGAGCTTGGTGCTGGGCAAGGTGTTAGGCGGGACGGTCCTCGCGGTGCTTCAGGCTGTGGTGTTTCTGGTTGTGGGGCCGCTGTTGTCGCTCGTGGGGTTGGCACCGCCGTTGGAGACTGGCCTCACCCTCCATAATGCTCCGGCGGTGATCGGGTTCCTGGCGTTGGTTGGCTTCTCGCTGACGGCACTCGGCTACTTGATCGCGTGGCCGATGGAATCGACTCATGGGTTCCATGCGATCATGAGCGTGTTCCTGATGCCGATGTGGCTCCTGTCGGGATCGTTCTTCCCGGCGGGCAACTCAGGTTGGTTGTCGTGGGTGATTCGGCTCAACCCGCTGACGTACGGGACGGCGGGGCTGAGACGGATCATGACGACGAAGCCCGAGGCGGTGGCGGGATTGCCCGAGTGGTGGCTGTGTCTGACGGTGACGTGTCTCGCCGCGGCGGTGTATGTGAGCGTGGCGGTGTGGATGACGAACCGACCGACGGTTCACAACGCGCGGTGAGGGACAGTAAGGAACCGGATCGAAACAACTTGCCGTGCCGCTCGCTGGAAGCGAGTGGTAGAGCCATCGTTGGATGCCGGGTAGCCGAACTCGTGAGAGTTCGGGAATTCTGAAGTCATACGACCTTCAGCGACCCCAAAACTTTAGGGCGGACAATGCGGGGTGCTTGAGGGCAGCGAATCATCCGGGGTTGGGGGCGTGTCTTGAGAGGTCGGAGTTCGTCTCTGGGCGACAAGAATTGGGTTATGAGACGCTGGAATCGGGATCTCAGAGGCTAAAGTTGTCTTGAAGTTGGCTAGAGTTGCCTTGATAGCGGCTAGAGTTGCCTTGAAGGTGACAAGAACCGTGATCTCAGAGCCTTTTTGTAGCTAATTAGCGAGTAATGCGGCGGCTTGTGTTTCAAATTGATGTGTAAATGTCGCTGTTGATGCAATTTGTTTGTCCGTTTCGGCGAAGACGTGTTCTGTTTTTCTGGATAGTCTCGCGCGTGAGTTGAGAAGTCGTGGTTATGCTGGCTTCCTCCAGGGGCGTGGCAGAGAAACCGGCTGGTTTGGAAGTGGAATGGACGTTGGGAAGCGAGGGGCGGGCGATGGCGACAACATCACGGGACGAAGCGGGGCGAGAGGGGTCGTTCTTTCGATCACCGAGGTTTTTCGTGGGATGCGTGCTGTGGCTGGGAGTGATCGCGGGGTTGGTGTGGATGCAGGCAGGTTCGCGGAATCGTGGGGCGGACGCTGCGCGAGTGGGTGAAGTCGGAAAGAACGATCCTGTTCCTGATGAGACGGCGCGTCAGAAGAGTCTCGTCATCAAGACGAACAAGGATGGTGGGTTGGAGGTCGTCGATGCGGCGACAGCGAAGGCAATGGCGGAATCGCCTTGGGACAAAGAGGGGGTTGCAGACTTCGAGTTCATCGACACGGAGGGCAAGGCGGTCAAGAAGGCTGATCTGCTGGGGAAGCCGTGGATCGTTTGCTTCGTCTTCACGCACTGTGCCGCGACGTGTCCGATGGTCACCGGTTCGATGCGCGAGCTGCAAGACCGGCTGAAGGATTGCGATTTTCGACTCGTCACACTGACGGTTGATCCTGAGCGGGATACTCCCGAAGTCTTGAAGGGGTATGGAGAGTCTCGCGGGGCGGATTTCTCGAAGTGGATGTTTCTCGGAGGAGACAAGATTGCGACCTACAAGTTGATTCACGGCAGCTTCAAGATGCCGGTGCAAGAGACGGTTGGGAAAGATCGTCAACCGGGATACGAGTTCATTCACTCGAACAACATCATGCTGGTCGATGCGGCGGGCGTGGTGCGCGGGAAGTTCGACGCGACAAAGGGCGAGGCGATGTCGAGCTTGCGGCGGGAGATTCAGAAGCTGGCGAAGGGTGGGGCGGACGAAGTGAAGGAGAGCGGCGAGGCTGTAGGGGTTGAGGCAGCCAGCCCGAAGGATTGATTTGTTTAACCAGCTGAGCAGCGCCCCGCGCGTCGAATGGGGAAACGGCTTTCCACGTCGCTCGACGCGCGGGGCATTGCCCACCCGGCTAAACGAGGAACTTGGAGCATAGAAAGCGGGATGAGCACGCGATGATTCCGGATTGGGTTGCGGTACTGCCGACGGTGAACGCGGGCCTGAATGGGTTGGCGACGGTGTTATTGTTGACCGGGTTTGTGCTGATCAAGCGGGGGCGGCGGGAGGCTCACAAGCGGGTGATGCTATCGGCGTTTGGAACGTCGATCGTGTTTCTGGTCTGTTACCTCACGTACCACTTCGCGCTGCATCACTACACCGGTGAGAGTGGGAAGAAGTTTGGCGGGGTCGGGGTGATTCGGCCGATCTACTTTGTGATTTTGATTACTCACGTTGTGCTGGCCGCAGCGGTGCCGGTGCTGGCGTCGATGACGATCTGGCGGGCGTGGCGACAGAATTGGGAAGGTCATCGGAGGCTGGCTCGTGTCACCTTTCCGATCTGGGTTTACGTGTCGGTGACCGGCGTTATCATCTACTTCCTGCTCTACCACTGGCCGATTGCGGCGGTTGTTTGAAGGTTTTTTACTATGCGTGGACTCGTTCGCGGATTCGTCGTGGCGTCGCTGGTCTTGCTGGCGTGCGCGTCTGATGCGGCTGCTTGCCCGATGTGCAAGATGGCTTTGGAGACGGACGATCCTCAACCCAAGGCGTACATGTTCAGCATCCTCTTCATGCTGGGAATGATCGGCTCGATGTTTGGCGGTGTGGCCACTCTGCTGGTTTGGCTGACGCGACAAGAGCGACTCGCACTGGAAGCGGCGGGTTACCAGCACATCTTCGAGAACGGGGCGACTGAGGCGGCTCGCGATGGTGTTGGTCTGGCGAAGTCGGTGGCAACTCACTCGGCAATACAGTGATCGTCGGGGCTTGGTTTGCTGGCTCCCGCCTGCCAATCCCTCTTCTCGTGGGTTGGCGATCTTGATATCACCCGCCTCGGTTCGACTGCTCGTCCAGCGTTGGGTTGCGCGCCTCGTTCGGTACCTCGAACGCAAATACACGTGGCTTGCTTGCGAGCGGTTGTGATTTGAAGTGTGGTCGTATCCAAGGATGGATGCCTGTGAAATTCAAGACTCCAGCGATGAACCGCGTCTCAAGTTGCCGGGCGCTGTTTGCCATTGCCGCCTGTATTGGGTTCGCGAGTTGTGGTGCCGTAGGCTGTGCGGTGGATGGCAAGAGTGTTTCTGTCGATAGCAACTCACGCATCCCGTTCTTCGGCTTGGAGCTGAAAGAGCGGTCGCGAAAATCGGCGGGGCCTCCGATTCATTCGATTCGCGCGGACGGACAATCGGATGTGCGGGTCGAGCCTCTGGGTTTAGTAAAGGGTGTTGCATCGCTTTCTCGGTTGAGTGAGGTGTGGGACCGAAAGTCTCCATCGCTACCTACGATTGCGTTACCGATGTCCGGCGAGCGACTCGGGGTTGATGCGCCCGTTTCTCGATCGTGTGCTGAAATTGACTTTCGTGAGTAAGTCCCTGAAAGAGGGCGGGCTTTCAGGTTGAGATCCCCGGAGTGGTTCTTGCCGCCGTTTGAGCCGAGACCGGGTCACGAGTGATTCGGTTCCGAACTTCCTCAAAGTACTTCGCTGTCCGTCCTGCGTACGTTTTCATCGCCGATGTGGATTGATAGACTCTGGGCGCGGAAGTTCGCAGGCAACAGGTTGGGGGTGGTCCTCAGCATGATTGCATTCAGTGAGTTGGGCCGAGACGGGCGGTCTGCTTGGCAGAGGATGTCTGCCCGCATCTCTCAGGCTGTTTGGCGTGAAACCAGTCGTTGTTCGGGCACGCTGTGCTCGAGAGGAGTCATCTTCGGTGCAAGTTTCCATCACCAGCCGACACGGAAGCATCAGTCAAAGTACTCACGATTACATGTCTCAGAAGGTTGAAAAACTTCTGACCTATTTCGGGCGAGTCACTTCAATTGGGATCACGGTCGATTTTTCCAACGGGAAATCGACGGTTGAAATCCTCGTAAACACCGAGCATCGCCATGACTTGGTCGCGGCGGAGACCGCTGATGAGGCGACGGTCGCGTTTGACTTGGCGCTGCACAAGATGGAGCAACAGGTTCGGAAGTACAAAGAGAAGATCCAGGATCATCGCGGCCCGAGCCTGAGCGAGATTCCGGTAGCAGAGTGATGTTCTTGGCGTGTGAGATGTTGCTGCCAAGGGCTTTGTTCCCACTTGAAGTTTGTTGCTTCGGGGAGCGGTCAGTGTGATACATGTTGTCAGCCGATATTTAGATTCGGCTGAATTGGTTTTTCATGAGGGCGGTGGACGATTTCATTTTTCGGGGATGACCGGAGTACGGGAATGTGTTCCTCGGGTGAGTCGGTGCGAACAAAGAGAGGTTCTCGATGAAGTTGTGTGACTTCGTGGTGCAGGCGGCTGTGAATCCTGACATTCCGGTTGGGTCCAAGGAATCCGCAATTCGGTCAATGGTGGCCTCGCTGCGTGATTCAGGCAGTATCAAAGCTGCTGATGAAGACGGGATCGTGGCGGCGATCCTCAAGCGAGAAGAACTTGGTTCCACGGGGATCGGTCGAGGTGTGGCTGTGCCGCACACCAAACATCCTTCTGTTGACACATTGATCGCTGCGATTGGTGTCTCCAAGAATGGGGTTGATTTCGCCAGTCTTGATGGTGATCCCGTGTACGTGATGTTTCTGTTGGTCTCGCCACCGGATCGTCCTGGCGATCACTTGCGCGGGCTGGAGAACATTTCCCGCCACTTGAGAAACGACAAGTTTTGTAGATTTCTGCGGCAGTCGAAGACCGCTCAGGATATCTGGGAGTTGCTGCAGGAAGCTGACAACAACGAGATCTAACCGCCTAATGGAAAACGTAGCTTGGATGGCCTCGTTCTTGCGAAAATAGATGGACGCCTCGCCTGTGTTTTCCAACTAGAAATGCGAGCAGGCGAGCCGCCTCTCTACATTTGTCAATAGGCTGCTAGCCTCAAGTGAAGTTCTGAGGAGTTCTCCCCTCAATGTTGTAGCTCGGCGTGTTCGTGCGGTCTTTGGCGGTGCGCGTTTGCGAGAGGAAGTGTGGGGAGTCTAGATACTGGGTCATCATGTCCGGCATGGGAATTCATCGAGCGGTAGCAACGGTTCGCAATCTCAGGGGGCTGCATATGCGTCCCTTGGGGTTGATTGCGAAGAAAGCCCTGTCCTTCTCGTGTGACATTCATGTGGTTCGTGGTGTGAATCGAGTCGATGCCAAGAGTTTGTTCGACCTCCTGACGTTGGGTGCTGAGGCTGGAGTGCAACTCAGTGTTGAGGCTTCGGGAACAGATGCCGATGGGGCAGTTTTGCAGTTGGTCGCGTTGATTGAATCGGACTTTGAGGCGCTCGAGAGTCCCGTTAGGGCGGTTTGATTTTCGCCAAGAGAAGCGTCGCGGGGCGAGTGGGAAATCCGCCCACTGCGTTTTTGAGTGAATTAGGGCAGCTTGTAGAGGCCCGCTTTTTTTGTTCTTGTCCTTCAGCCTTTGAACGCAATTGCATGCAGATACGACGTGGGATTGCCGTTTCTCCGGGGGTGGCGATTGGTCCGGCCATGCTGCTCGGGACGGAGACCTTTCGTATTCCCCAGCGCGTCATTTCCGCCAGCGCTGTGGACATGGAATTGTCGAGGTTCCGAGTCGCACTCGAGTCCGTTTGCGAAGAGATCGAGCATAACGAGCGGTTGGCTCGTGAGCGGCTTGGCGATCAGTATGCCGCGATCTTTTCCGCGCATCTGATGATGGCTCGGGACACGCAGCTTCTTCAGCAGATTGAAGATTTGATTCGGAAGTATCACTCACCCGAGTACTCCGCGAGCCAAGTGCTGCGGCAGTACGCCAAGCGGTTGGAGGATTTAGGAGGACAGTATCTCTCCGAGAGATCCGTAGATATCTACGATTTGGAGAAGCGGCTGCTTCGACTGTTGTTGGGTGAGCGACGCGAAGAGTTGGCGCATCTCACCGCTCCGGTGTTGGTCTTAGCGAACAACTTGACGCCGAGCGAGACCGCTAATCTTGATCGCAAGTTTGTGCTGGGATTCGCGACGGAGGTTGGCGGGCACACCAGTCACACTGCGATCTTGGCGGGGGCGCTGGAGATTCCGGCGGTGGTTGGGGTCGGCAAGTTTTTGCGTGATGTATCGGGGGCCGAGACCATCATCATTGATGGAAGTCACGGCGTTGTGATCGTCGATCCCGATCCCGAAACCCTAGCCAAATACCGAGTGCTTGAGGCTCGATTCCAAAGCCAGGAACGGCGTCTTAATTCGCAGCGTGAACTGCCCTGTGAAACGGGGGACGGCGTTCCGATTACGGTCATGGGGAACATCGAGTTCCCGGCGGAGGCCGAGCCTTGTCGAGAGAAGGGGGCTGCCGGGATTGGATTGTACCGCACTGAGTTTTTGTACTTGGGGTCGAATCGCGAGCCAACGGAAGAAGACCATTTTCAGGCGTATTGCCAAGTTCTGAAGGCATTTCCCGATCACCCCGTCATCATTCGGACGCTCGATTTGGGGTCGGACAAGATGCCGGGAGCATTGCGAACGGCATATCCTGAAGGCGTCAATCCGGCGTTAAGTGTTCGCAGTATTCGGCTCAGCCTGCAAAACCTCCAGCTCTTTAAGACTCAACTCCGTGCAGCGTTACGGGCAGCCGAGTTTGGTGATCTCCGGATCATGTTTCCGTTGATCACGACTCTACTCGAGTTCCGCCAAGCTCGGATGGTGTTGGGGGATGTCATTGAAGATTTGGAAGAGCAGGGCGTTCCTTTCAAACGAGACGTGCCGGTAGGGATGATGGTCGAGGTTCCGTCGGCCGCAATCATGGCGGATGAGTTCGCCCGGGAGGTCGATTTTTTCTCGCTTGGGACCAATGATCTGATTCAGTACACTCTCGCCGTCGATCGTGCGGATCAGGGGGTTGCCTATCTGTATCGCGAAGGCGATCCCTCAATTCTTCGCATGATCCGGATGGTGGTCGAGGCGGCTCGCAAGCATGGCATACCCGTGTCTGTCTGCGGGCAGATGAGTACGAGTCCGATGTTCCTTCCGCTGCTGGTGGGGATGGGGATTCGGCAGGTGAGCGTGACGCCTCACGCGATTCCGGAGTTAAAGGAAGTCATTCGAAAACTGACCATCGAACGGGCGGAAAAGATCGCGGCACGCGCCATGGAATTTGATGTGGCGCGCGATGTCGAGAATTATTTGTGGGGCGAGTTGAAGCGTCTCTGTCCCGAGCTGATGCAGTTGGATTGAGTTGAAGGAAAGTTGTTTGTGTGGCGTGGCTGATGCCCGTCGCAGTGTCGATGTCCGGAAACATTCATTTGGGTCTGGGTCGAGTGTGTGATTGTGTGCTAGGTGCCGTCGGACGTCGCAGGCTCGGTATGAGTTGCGTCCGCCAACGAAGCAGATCTAAGGGCGTTCGCCGATCGAACACCGCGCTGTTTTCGTGTGCATCTCGGTGGGAGTGTTGGATGATCGAGAGCTGCCGACCGCAAATAGCGACGCTATGTCGCGCAGGTCAAGTCGCGTTTGAGCTGACGGATTCGTCGCCGAAGCGCCGCGCTTTCAATCATAAGTTGGGTTGCTGGTATCAGCGGAAATTGTCACAGAACTATTCGAACCTCGCTCGCGATTTGTTCGCCTGCTCGGTTCAATCTGTTGACCGCCGATCTCTTTCGAGCTGCCTCGGAGCAATCGCGACAACATTTCATGAGTGGGCGGTACGCGGAGAAAGTCTCTCTTGGCGTTGCGTCGCTTGGCACAGGGGTGGTTGTTCAAAGAATGCTTGTCGCGGTTTCGGTTCCAATCACAAGTCGGGACGATTCCAAGTCAATGACGATTGTTCGCAGCGAAACGTCGGCTCCAATAGCACTCGTTCGCCCGCAGACAAAGTTCGTTGCGCATCTCTGGCAGCCAACATGGAATGCACTCGCCTGATGACAGGGGCGAACTATGAAAAAAGAAATGTTGATCAATGTCCTCCAGCCGGAGGAAAGCCGGATCGCCATCGTTGAAGATGGGATTCTGGAGGAGTTGTACGTCGAACGGAACAGTCTCGAAAACTACGTCGGCAACATCTACAAGGGACGCATCGTCAACATCGAACCCAGCATTCAAGCTGCGTTCGTGGATTTCGGTGTGGGCCGGAATGGCTTTCTCCATGTGAGTGATGTTGAGTTCCAGTATTACCGTCACCTCATTGAGAAGGGTGACGGAGGGGACTCCGATGATGATGCCGACGACTTGGATTCGGGTGACGGTGATGAAGTGCGAGGCCGCTCGGCCGCTCGCGGCCGCTTCAATGAGCGAAGCGTTCGCAACAAGCCACCGATTCAAGAGATTTTCCAGCGTGGCAGCGAAGTTCTCGTTCAAGTCATTAAGGGGGGGATCGGGTCAAAGGGGCCGACTCTTTCGACCTACATCAGCATTCCCGGTCGGTATCTCGTTCTGATGCCGGGCCTGCAGCGCGTAGGTGTCAGTCGAAAGATCGCTGACGAGGATGCTCGCAAGCGGCTCAAACGTATTTTGCGAGACCTCAGTCCACCGGAGGGTCTCGGTTTCATCATTCGTACGGCGGGAGTCGATCAGTCTCAAGCCGACTTGCAGCGGGACTTGAATTACCTGTTGCGTCTTTGGAAGGTCATCGTCAGTCGGGTTCAAAAGTTCCCGGCTCCCGTCGATATCTACGAAGAGAGCGACATGATCATCAGGACGATCCGGGATATTTACAGCACCGCGATCGACACCATTTGGATTGACGAGCAGCGAGCTTTTGAACGCGCCCGCGAGTTCATGAGCATCGTGCTTCCTAAGCAGGTCGATTGCATCAAGCTGTACGACGGTCGCGAACCGATCTTCAACCAGTACGACATCGAGCGCGAGATCAGCCGTATTCAGTGCCGCCACGTCCCGATGAAAGGGGGCGGTTCGATCGTCATCGATCAGACAGAAGCGCTGGTCGCCATTGATGTCAACAGCGGCAACTTCCGAATGGACGATGACGCTGAAGAGAATGCCTACCAAGTCAATCTGCGAGCGGCCGAAGAGATCAGCCGACAGATTCGCTTGCGTGACCTAGGCGGTGTGATCGTCAACGACTTCATCGACATGCGGGATGAGCGGCATCGCCGTGGGGTTGAGCGAGCGTTGGCCAATGCCGTTCGTCGGGATCGTGCTCGGACGAAGATCATGCACATCAGTCCGTTCGGTCTGATTGAAATGACTCGACAGCGGATTAGGCCATCGTTGCGTCGCAGCGTCTATGAGGATTGTCCGTGTTGCACGGGGACCGGTCAGGTCAAGACGGCCGAGAGCATGGCGATCGACGTGATGCGTTTGCTGATGACTCACGCCAACCGCGACGAGGTGTCGCGTGTCACGGTCGATGTTCACGAGCGAGTGGCCGCGTTTCTCAACAACCGCAAAAGACGTGACATCACGAACTTGGAAGAAGTGTATGAAGTGACCATCAATGTTCACGCCCTAACGGCGGTTGGTCCCGAGCATTTGCAGTTTCACTGCACCAATGAAACGGGTAGCGAGGTCAAGATTCTGGCCCAGCCGGACTCGAAATCGAAAGGCTGATCCTGTACTCTCCCCGCCCCGTTCGCGGCCGTGAAGGTCTTACCGTTCGGTGTTTGTCTCAAGATTCTGTGCCAGTCTGTGGATTGGTACCTGATGCGTTCACTGTTCGTTGTCGAAGGACTGCTGAAGATGTTTGCTGTTTTTGAAGATGGTAGCCGTCAGTACAAGGTTCGTCAGGGAGACGTTCTGGCCGTTGATTTGCGAGAAGTTCAAGATGGCCAGACGGTGACTTTCGACAAGGTGCTGCTGGCCAACGGTGGCGGTGCCAGCATCCTCGGTCGTCCAGTCATCGAAGGCGCGACCGTGACGGGCGAAGTTGTGATGGCAGTGATGAAGGGGATCAAACTTGAGATCCAGAAGCACTATCGTCGTAACGCTTCTCGTCGACACAATGGCCACCGCCAGAGGTATACCCGGGTGAAGATCACCGGAATCTCGGTACCGAATCTGTCGGTCGTTGAGAGTTCCGCAGTGGGTGCGGATTCCTCCTCAGGTACCTGATCGTCGCTTCACTCGGTAAGCGATGAGAGGGCATGAGATTTCAGTGGCAGAGCCGGCGAGGCTCTGCCTTTTTTTTTGTTGGTGAATGATTGCAGTCAGACTCAGCCGATCCCGACCGAAACTTTGGAAGCCGGATCGGGGTTTGAATTGGCTAGTTTTATTTGCTACGGTCTCGCGGCGTGATGGTTGCGCGTGTTTGCTTCCGCGCATCGGAAATGTTTTCACCCAAGTTTTTCCCCGTCTGGCAGGACACCGAACTGAAGCCACAGGAGTAGAGTGATGACCCGAAACTCGAAGTCATGTTCATCCGCCGCCGCTCGTCGCGGCTTCACGTTGATTGAGTTGCTGGTGGTGATCGCGATCATCGCGATGCTCGCCGCACTCTTGTTGCCTGCGGTTCAACAGGCCCGCGAGGCGGGACGCCGAGCGCAGTGCCTCAATAATCTGAAGCAGATCATTCTCGCGATGCACAACTATGAAAGTGCGTTCAAGTGCTTTCCGTCGGGGTACATTTCGCCTGCCGTGGGAAGTGGGGATTCAGTGAATCCACTGCCCGAACCGCCTCAATTGACTACTGTTGTCAACGGGCTAAAGACGATCACTACCGTGCCGGATTGGTATATGCCTGCGGAATGGGGCTGGCACGCATTCATCATGTCGCAGATGGGGCAGGGAACCATCGAGTTGGATTTCCGAGTTCCCAAAAATGGTCCGGGGCCAGGTGGTGTGCCGGGGGGTAATGAACAGTTCATACAGTCGAAGATCGACTCCTATATCTGTCCTAGCGCGGGTAACTTGCCACCGACTCGCCCTAAAGGGTGGGGTTACTCGACCTATCGAGGTTCTATGGGGGCATACAGCACCGAAACGCCTCCCAATCCGGCTACGGCTCCCATAACCCCGAATGGGATGCTTTACCAAAATAGCGCTGTGCGCATGGGGGACGCCACGGATGGATTGTCAAACACCATTGTTTTAGGTGATTCGCTGTACGGCTTCTGGGCAGATGCCTTCAGTTGCTGTGTACGAGTCTGGGACGACCGAACGGCGGGGCATCCTGATGTGATGGATGCTTACTGGCAGTCTACGATTACCCCCGCGGGGGGATCTGCGGTGAGTCTTCATTTTTTCAGCTTCGGAAGCAATCACGGGGAATTGTGTTGTTTCGCGTTGGGTGACGGATCAACTCGAGCGGTGTCCAAGCGAGTCGATCTCAACGTATTCAAAGCGATTTCCACGCGGAATGGCGCTTTGAAGTCGATGGGGCCGATGTTGGAGAACGTGACTGATGGTTGGTGATTTCGCCTTCGGTTCAGTCTGACTGTGTTCACACCGGCCCGGTATCAAGTGATACCGGGTTTCTTCTTGTTGAGCATGAAATGATTCCTTTGGCTTGCAAGATATCTCTCAACGATGCTGTCCGCACTGTGGCCACGGGCATGACGGTCGAACAACTTTTGGCTGACATGAAGCTTCAGCCTCGGTTCCTAGCGGTTGAGTTGAATCGTCGAGTTGTACCGCGAGCCGATCATGCGACGACTCGGTTGGCGGACGGTGATCGAGTTGAGATCGTGACGTTGGTTGGGGGAGGTTGATTCGGGCTTATGTCATCGTCCAAAGTGTCTTCGGAATCGCCGTTGGTGTTGGGGTCGCATTCGCTGCGGTCGCGTCTGATTGTCGGCACCGGCAAGTATGCGACGTTTGAGTTGATGCGCGAGTGTCTTGAGGTCAGCGGGTCGGATGTCATCACCGTGGCCGTGCGGCGCGAGCGGCTGGTCGATGCGAGTGGTCGCAGCATTCTCGACTTCATCGATCTCGACAAGTACACGATCCTGCCGAACACGGCGGGATGCTTCACTGCCGATGATGCGGTTCGGACGGCACGGCTGGGACGCGAGATTCTTTCCGGGCTGAATAACCCGGGCGCGAGTTGGATCAAGCTGGAAGTGCTGGGCGACAAGAAGACACTGCTGCCCGATCCGGTCGCGACGCTTGAAGCGACTCGCGAATTGGTGGCCGACGGTTTTGAAGTTCTTTGTTATACGACCGACGATCCGATCACGGCTCGTCGGTTGAAAGAGGCGGGAGCCACGTCGGTCATGCCTGCGGGAAGTCCGATTGGCAGCGGGCAGGGAATCCTCAATCCGAACAACATCCGCATCTGCTTGGAGTACCTCAAGGAGAACGATCCCGATTATCCGGTGATCGTCGATGCGGGGGTCGGGACGGCGAGCGACGTGGCCTTCGCGATGGAGCTCGGTTGCGATGGCGTGCTGCTCAATACGGCGATTGCCTCGGCGACCGATCCGGCAGCGATGGCGGAGGCGATGAAGCTGGCTTGTCGTGCCGGGTGGCTGGCGTGTCGTGCGGGACGCATTCCGAAGAAGTTGTATGCGACCGCCAGCAGTCCCGAGATGGGGCTGATCTCACCGGGTGCGCGTTGAGGCGGCTGAGGTCCAAGTCGAGGTTGCTGAAGTCCGGCTAACGAGGCTAACAGCCTGTTGAAGAACCCGTAGCACAGGCGGCTCGCCTGTGTTTTCGAACTCGAAATGCGAGCAGGCGGGCCGTCTACTCTACGTTTTTCAACAGGCCGCTAAGCCGGGCTTCGGTCGAGTCCTTGCTTACGCGGTGGGTTGGTGAGCGATCTGATCGCTCGCCACATCTTTGCGATCGACGATTCTCAGCAGCAGTGGCAGCAGGATGAGGTTGCCCAAGAGGCCGCCGAGCATGGCGACGCTCACGAGGACACCGAAGTAGACGAGCGGGATGAAGTGCGAGAGGGTCAGGACGGAGAAGCCTGCCACCAGCGCGACGTTGGCGAAGACCAATGCCAGCCCGACTCCTTGATGCGTCTCTTTCAATGCGGCGGAGAAGGTCAGCCCGCGTTGGCGTGCGTCGCGATAGCCCGCCAAGTAGTGGATGCTCGAATCGACGGTCAGACCCATCGAGACGCTGGCGATCATGGCGGTGGCGATGTTCACGGGGAGTCCGATCCAGCCCATCGTGCCGATCACGAGTGCGATGGGGAACAGGTTCGGGATTAGCAGCATCGCGCCGAGTTTGAGGCTGCCGAACGCGATCCACATCAGCAGCACAATGGCCGCTGCCGCGAGGACGAAGCTGGAGAGTTGGTCATCCATCAGGCTCTCAATCAGGTACGTCAACAGCAAGAAGAGGCCGGTCGCTTGGGGGGTGGAGGCTCCGGTGGCATCGGGGAAGTGTTTGCGAGCGGCCTCTTCCACGTCGCCGATCAGTTTGAGTTTCGTCTCGGACGGCTGTCGTTCTCTCGCGCGGAGGATGATGCGCATGCGGCCTGCAGTCGGGTTGTAGAGGCTCGAAATGAAGTCGGGCTGCATTCGTTCGAGTGCCCCGAGTCGCCAGGTCAGCGGCAGGAACTTCGGGATGACATCGAGTCCATCGGTGACGGCAACGACCTTCGTGAGCTTGCCCGGCGAGTCAGGGGCTTCGAGCTGACGCAAGTCGGCGGCGAGGTCGCTCACTTTGGCGAGGAACTCGGTGTCGAACTCGCTCGGCGCAGGGAAGTTCACTTCCCAGTTGCCCGCTCCACCGAGCCGCGTCTCGAAGAAATCGAGGGCCTTCACGACGGGGCTATTGTCGCGGAAATTCTTGCTGAAGTCGGTCTCGACTTTGAGGAAGAATAGCCCGGCCGTGCAGATTGTGGTGAGCGCCATCATCCCCGCACCGACGATGACGGGACGATGCTCGACCCACTCGGTGATCTGGCCGAGGATCGTGGTGAGTCGCGATTCGGCGGGAGCATTCCCCGGTTTGTCGGTCGCTCCGGCGAGCAGAATGCCGCCCGGCAAAATCATCGCGGCGGCAACGGGGACCAGCAGCGTGGCGACGCTCATCATGATCCCGAAGCTGGCGACGGGGGTGATGTGGCTAGTGAGCAACGCGGCGAAACCGGCGGCCGTGGTCGCGATGGTCCAGAAGATCGGCACGATCAGTTCGAGCAACGTTTGACGGAGCGCGGCGGTGGCGTCGAGTTGGCGGCGGTATTCTCGAAACCTCACGGTGACGTGCATCGTCGTCGCAATGCCGATGATCGTGACGAGCGAGTGAAGCATCGAACTGACCATGCTGAGCTGAATGCCGGTCGCGACAAGCAGGCCCTTCGTCCAGATCAGCGTCACTTCAACGACGATTAGCGGCAGCAGCATCCAGCGGAGCGAACGGAACAACACGAAGATGACCACCATGAGCAGCCCGGTCGAAGCAACACCCAAAGTGCGGCCGTCGTCTTCGACGTTGCGGAACATTTCGTGAACTTGAATCGGCTCACCGACGACGAATGCCGGGGGCGATTGCTGTTGGCCGAGTTGTCTGACGCGGCGATAGGTCTCGGCGCGCGGGACCGTTCCTTGGCCGAGCGGCATCAGGCGGCAGACGATGGCCGTGGTCTGGCCGTCGCTCCCGACGAGGACTCCTTCGAGCAACTTGCGAATGGCGGCCCGTCCGATGGGAGCCTGCATTGCGGCGGCCAAATGTTGCACGCTGTCGGACTGGATGCCGGGGATTTGTTGGAGCTGCTCGGCTAGCGTTTCGATCTTGTCGCGCGCGGCATCTGTGAGACGATCCTCTGTCCCGAAGAGGTTTGGGTCCGAGTAGGCAACCATCACGAACTCATCGCCACCGAAGAGTCGCTTGCTGTCTCGCCAAGCCGCCAGTCGCAGATTGTCGGCCGAGTAGAGCGATTCGATCGACTGCTCGAAGGTGAGTCGCGAGGCCGGTCCCCAAGCGAGGATCGTCAGGCCGAGAGCCAGCACCAGTGCGACGCTGCGTCGCGCGAGTAGCAGGTCGGTCAGCCGAATCAGCCAAGGGGAAGGCGTTGCGGGCATGAGGTGTTCGAGCGGGAGGTGTTGGCGGGGAGAGTTTGGTGTGCCGGACAGTGAGCAGTTGCCACGGTGCCATGGGATCGGCGCGCGGCTTGTCCCCGTGGCCAGCCCGAGCCTACAACCTGCCGCTCGTGGCGACGGGAAATTGTTGGGTTTCACCTCAGAAGGTTGAACGGTGCGGGAAGCCTCTGACTCTTGGAGCGATCGTTGGGGATTGGTGGCGTGTCTGCTGCTCGCGCTGGCGGTGCGTGGTGTGGCGATGTTCGCTCGGGCGGAGGAACTGACTCATGACCGTGACGCCTACTTGGGGATCGCTCACGGGATCGCGGCTGGTCGCGGGATGTGCAGTCCCGACAGCACGACTCCGACAGCCTTTCGGCCACCGCTCTATCCGACTCTGCTGGGTCTATTGATGGTGACGCTGCCGACGAGTGTTGCAGTTGGTCTGGTCAATGCGGTCGCAGGAGTCGTTACGGTTTGGGCGACGTTTCGTGCGGGGGAGTCGCTCGGGCTTGGTCGTGCGAGTCTGATCGCGGCGGCACTCGTGGCCCTCGACCCGATGCTGCTCTTGTACGGAACTCAGCCAATGACCGAGTCCGTTTGTGCGGGGCTGGTTTCGCTGTTGATCTTGGCCGTGGTGGGTTGCCCGGAGTCTCTGAACCGTCCGCTGAACCACGACCCCGCCGGGCTTGCCCCGGTGGAATTCGGTCTTTGCACTACTCGAACTCACTTGAGCAACGAAGGAGAAGAAGACGAAGAAGTGCGAAGATCTGCGAGCTACCGGGGCATGCCAGATGGAGTTTCTCAACGACAAGTTGACCAGGAAATTCCTCGCTCACGCTTCGGGTTGGTGTGCTCAAGATCCTCTGGTGATCGGTTCCGCGTGGGAGTGTTGTTCGGGTTGCTCGTGTTGTGTCGCCCGACGTTCTGGCCGCTGCTCGGAGTGCTTGCCGTAGGCTGCATTTTCCGAACACCGCAACTGTCTCTGAGGAGCTTGCCGTGGCGAGTTATCGCCGGGACGCTGCTCGTTGTCGCGCCGTGGGTGATTCGCAATCAACTCGTCATCGGGTTGCCGCTCCTGACGACGACTCATGGGGGGTACACGCTTCTGCTCGCGAACAACTCGGTCTTCTCGAACGAAGTCGTCGATCAGCCGTGGGGGACCGTTTGGAGCGGTGAGAGTCTCGCGCGATGGCAGGCGGGATTGGACGAGCGGTTGGAACGTGAACTCGGGCCGAACGCCTCCGAACTGGAACGCGATCATCGGCTGAGTCAGTGGGGGCGCGAGTTCATCGCCGCCGAGCCGCTTCGGTTCGCGCGCGCGGTTTGGCATCGCGTCCGCAGCTTGTGGAGCGTCGTTCCGCACGGTGACGGTGACGGGGAAGGAGGCCCGAGTCGTCTTGTGATCGCGGCCGTCGGCGGGTTCTATTCGATCTTGCTGTTAGCGTTCGCGGTCGGGATGTTCGTTGTTGCGCGGCGTTCGGAGTGGTCGCGCTGGTGGTTGCTCTACGCGCTGGTCATCACGGTGCAGGGAGTGCATCTCGTCTATTGGACGAACGCGCGGATGCGAGCACCGCTGACGCCCGTCATTGCACTATTCGCGGTCGCGGCGGTAGAGCGACGAGCGAAGCGGTTGCTCTCGGATGAGTGAGAAGTGTTGGCTGGACACACGACCCCGAAGTGTGAACGGGGGCTGTCGATAGACTTCGCCCTCGTTCACACTTCGGGGTCGTGTGTGTCAGACAAGTCTTGCCGGTCGCCTCAGGATCGGCGGATCAATGACCGTCGGAGTTTTGTGAGCCGGGTGCCGTAAGGCCCCGGACATTTCGTCGAGGAAAGCCGGGGCCTTACGGTCAATGCCGCTCACGGAGTGCAGGACAAAGTGAGTGCCATTGGCCTGACGGCACCCGGCTCACAAAAGCCAAACTGGCAAAGCACGACCGTAATTGATGCGCCGATCCTAATCGGATCAGTCCGCGTGATCGGCAGGTTGCTCAGCATGGGACTCGTTTCGCCATGCCGCACGATCCGAGCGGCAGGAACGGCCTGAGCTGGTTTGAGTTCGTACTGGGAATCGGCAGGAATTACGTGAGTGGACAGCAATGTCGCGGACGATCTCTTTTTCGTCGCGGCGTGAGGAATCGTCCTCGCTCGAAAGCCGGATCGTCCTCGCCACCCCTTCTTTGATTCGAGTTCCCACCATGCTGACCTCTCGATTGACTCGCACTGTGATCGCCTCAATTTGCCTCGCCGTCTTTCTGTCCGGTTGTTGCGTTACGTCGATGAAGATTCGCAAACATCGTTCGTGTCCGTGTGAGTCGCAGCCCGGATCGGACTATGCCCCGATTCAGCAGGGAATCCCTGGTGAGTACGAGCCGACTCCTCCTCCGTCGCCGTTGCCCCCTGCACCAACTCCGGCCTCCGCCTCGAAGGCTCGTGACTTTGGGACGAAGACCGTGGCGATGTTCCGTTCGGCGGGGAGCAAAGTGGCGGGATCGTTCGAAGTGCTGAACTGAGGACGTTCATGACGACACAGCGCATCGCCGTGATTGGCGGAGACGGCATCGGCCCCGAAGTGACTCGCGAAGCAAAGCGCGCGGCAGACGCCGCAGTGCTGCGTGTCGGCTCGCACATCGCGTGGACCGAGTTCCCGTGGGGTACTGACTACTACTTCGCTCACGGGCGAATGGCTCCGCCCGAGTTCCTTGATGAACTGGCCAAGTACGATGCGATGTTGCTCGGAGCGGTCGGTCATCCGCGCGTGCAGGACCACATCACGTTGAACGGCTTGTTGCTGCCGATTCGCCGCCGCTTCGACCAGTGCGTTTGCCTGCGTCCCGCGTATCTGTACGACGGCGTGGACAGCCCGCTGCACAGCAAGGTGCCCGGCTCGATCGACATGCTCGTCTTTCGTGAGAACACCGAGGGTGAGTACGCCAACGTCGGCGGTCGTGTCTATCAAGGCTCGAGCCACGATGTCGCGATTCAAACGTCGGTCTTCACGCGGCGCGGCTGCGAGCGAATCATCCGGGCCGCGTTTGAGAAGGCGATCACCCGGCCGCGTCATCGCGTCGCTTCGATCACGAAGAGCAACGCTCAGGGCTACGGCATGGTCTTGTGGGACGAAGTCTTCGCCGCCGTCGCGCTCGAATACCCGCAGATCGAAACCGAGTCACTGCTCGTGGATCGCGCGGTGATGGAGTTCGTGCGGAGGCCCGAGAGCTTCGATGTCGTCGTCGCGAGCAATCTGTTTGGCGACATCCTGACCGATCTCTCGGCGATCATCGTCGGCAGCATGGGCCTCGCCGCGAGCGGCAACATCGAGCCGACACGGCGTCATCCGAGCTTGTTCGAGCCGGTCCACGGTTCCGCGCCGGACATCATGGGGAAGGGGATCGCCAACCCGCTCGCCGCAATCCTGTCGGCAGCGATGATGCTCGACCATCTCGGTGAGCTGGCAGCATCGCAAGCGATCCACGCTGCGGTCTCGGAACTCCTTCGCACGCGAGGCCCCCGCACTCCGGACCTCGGCGGAACCGCGAAGACGCACGAAGTGGGTGAGGCTGTCTCGCGGTTGATCGAACAGGTTTGATGGACCGAGTTCGGTGCGCGACAGGATTTGTTGGTGGCGTGCGGCGACTACTGGTCGAACAGCGTTGTATTGCGGGGTTCATCACTAGCCCGACGCGCAAGCGAGGGCTTCACTTTCGACAACGGTTTGCCCTCGCTTGCGCGTCGGGCTAGTTGTTGAACAACCCCGCGATCTCAAGTTGTCCGACCACTACTCCGCGCGGGCGTCTTGCTGTGCGCTGATCGCCTCAACCCGATAGACCGACAGGGCCACGAAGTCGTAGAGCGCATGGCAGACGATCGGCGGGACGAGATTGGACTCACCTGTGATCGTGTAGACCGCCGCGAGGTACATCCCGAGTAACCCGGCCAGCACGACATAGAACACGGACACCGAGTGAGCCAAACCAAACAGAATGTTGCTGACGATCAGCGCGGCAGTGATGCCGCACGTCGCCGTGAGCCAGGACTGCGCGACACCGCGAAAGAACATTTCTTCTGAGACGCCAGCCAACAGCGACAGGAACGCGAGGTCGAGCCAGTGGCATTCGCAAAGGGTCGGGCCGAGCGTGTCGGACAGAAAATCCTTCACACCTCGAAATGGGCCAACTGGAAAACGATGCGTCACGGCAAACAGCAGCATCGGCAGCGTGGCACCGACTCCCCACAACACGGCCGCTGGCGTGAACTGAAGTTGGGCGAGCAAGTCGATCCCCGCTAGCCAAGCCAGCACGATCGTCACGATCAGCAAGCCCCCCTGGCAGTACGCCGCGATGCGCAGAAACTCGCCTCGACCGAGAAACGGCTTCGGCTGCTCTTCCTCTGAGGACGGTTCGCCGGTCTCAAGTTCATCGGACGACATGCGAATCTCTCAATGGAATTTGGCTTGATGACGACGTTCATTCGCACGCGACAGAGTTAGGGCCGGCTCATCAATTACC